>OJDQ01000281.1_pt1 | contig 24836 bp, 14 predicted proteins | sample 1592851 | NCBI WGS metagenome assembly OJDQ01 (sample SAMN05416774, study PRJEB24817) | seawater metagenome | isolation source: Sea water | place: Canada:Atlantic | collected 2013-07 | reverse complement strand
TTCAACAAAGTTTTCACGAAGCGTTTCCGCTGTGACCATTTAGTTACCCTTTTTTAATCCAATAATGTTGCGGTCTTTATTCTGCCACAGAGTGTTCACCCAGTGTTGGAAACCGGCTTTAAATTCAGCATCGTTATAATAATCGCCAATCGCTTCGCCGGGAATGTCAATCACGTTCACATCTACAATGATTCGTCGCATCTGACCGCACAACATAGCCAGCATAGGATGTTTAGTATTGTCCGGATAAAGAAGCGAAATATCCAGAATGTTGGTGAACAGTTCGCCCATGGTGGCCAGAGTAAAGGCAATACCGCCCGCTTTCGGCGGGAGCAGGTGCTTATAAGGACTCTGTTTGCTGGCATGTTTGATTGGCGTAAAACGTGTGCCTTCCACAAAGTTGATAACCGTAGTGGGCTTGTGGCGGAATTTCTGACAGTGATGCCTGGTGGTCGCAATGTCAGTGCCGCGTTTATGGGGATATTTCTTCAGATAAGCCGCCGAGTAGCGTTTCATAAACGGCATTTCCAGCGCCCAGGCTGCGAGGCCAACAAACGGCAGCCAGATGAGCTCCTGCTTTAAAAAGAACTTAGGTGCCGGGATCCGAAAGGCCGAAAATTCGATGAGCAAGACAATATCCAGATAGCTTAAGTGATTAGCGACAATCAGGTACCAGTTTTCTTTACTTAGCTCACCTTGCACCCGGTAATCGAGGATAACCGGATTAAACAGCCGGATCAGCGCTAAGCTGCACTTGCCGAAACACAGCAAAAAGAAGTTCATAAGGGGGGCCAGTGCTCGTTGAATCGCCGCGATGGGCAGCACAAAACGCACTAATCCAAACACAATGATCAGGCCGCCCCAGAAGGCCAGGTTGGCCAGCTGCAGAGGTAAATGAACAATAAATATCAGCGGTGCCAGTATTACTCTAAGCATTGCTTACACCGTCTTCCAGCTTTCTAAGCGCTGGTCTTTGGTGTGCCACTGGTCATTCAGCCACTGCTGAAAGCGAGCACGCTGTTCCGGGTTTTCAAAATACTCCATGACCTTTACCTCTTCCGGAAACAGCCCTGTTAACGGTTTTACGTCAACATGCAGCTTAATCTTGTTCACCGAGCCATTAATGAAGTCCCAAAACGACGGGGTGCCGCCAGGGTAAAAAATGGTGACATCTATAAGTTGATGAAGCTGGCCGCCCATGGCGTTGAGCACAAAGGCAATGCCGCCGGCCTTGGGTTTTAGCAGATGTTTAAAGGGCGATGACTGACGGGCCTGTTTCTCTTTGGTAAAGCGAGTGCCTTCCACAAAATTCATAATACTGGCCGGTTTGTACTTAAACTTCTCGCAAGCCCTTTTTGTGGTTTCCATATCCTTGCCTTTTAAGTGTGGGTTCTTAGCCAGGAACGATTTGCTGTAGCGTCGCATAAAAGGAAAATCCAGTGCCCACCAGGCCAGACCAAGAAAAGGCACCCAGATAAGTTGCTGTTTAAGGAAAAACTTCAAAAACGGTATCTCACGGTTAAATACCCGTTGCAGCAATAAAATGTCGACCCAGGACTGATGATTGGCAATGACCAGATACCAGTCATTACGGGACAGACCTTCCAGTCCGGAGATTTCCAGAATGGTGCGGCTGAATAAACGCTGGTTTAGGTTATTCCCGCTGATCCAGCCCACCGCACAAGCGTCCAGCAGGTACGTCATAAAGGTGCGCCACAAGCGCAGCGGAAGAATGAGCTTAAATAAGGCTAAGACCAGCACCAGGGGCACCCAAAACAGGGTGTTTAGCCCGTACAGTGACGCCGACAATACGCCGTTCAGGCTTTTTAATAAGGTTTTCACTACAGTCATCTTACCAGTTGCAAAATTGAGCACAGTGTAACGTAAACCGGGCTTAAAACCGATACTTAATCGAACAGAGTCAGCATAAATGTGCATTGTTACAGCAATTTTATTGGAACGGCTAAAAGCGCATCCGAGCAGTAACAGTGAGCAACGTCAGCGGACCTGAATGTGGGAATAAGTCTAGCGTTTTTTAACTTTTTATTTACGTTTTGCGGTCCTTCGATTGTGCCTCAGGAGCGATAGGGTATCGTGCGGGTAAATTGATTGTTGAGGCATCTGATGAAATTACCTACGCGTAACAAACCGAACAATGACCTGAGAGTGAAACGCCGGTCGGCAACATTGCTGGCCCTGGCTATGATACTTAGTGCCTGCTCGGGAAGCAGTGAAAATAAAACTAGCAGTGAAAGTGAAGGCTTACAAACTGATCAGGTGTTGCCGTATCAGGATACATCATTACCGATGTCGCAAAGAGTCAGCGATCTGGTTAAAAGGATGTCGCTTGAGGAAAAAGTCGCGCAAATGTACAACGATGCACCGGCGATTGAGCGACTCGATGTACCGGCCTACGACTATTGGAATGAGGCCTTACATGGGGTAGCCCGGGCGGGGGAAGCAACGGTGTTTCCCCAGGCAATCGGCATGGCGGCAATGTGGGACCGGGCGCTGTTAAATGAGATTGCCACGGTCATTTCTGATGAAGGCCGCGCAAAGCATCATGCCTTTAAGCAACGAGGGTTGAGTTATCGTTATACCGGGTTAACTTACTGGTCGCCGAATATTAATATTTTCCGCGATCCGCGCTGGGGACGAGGGCAGGAAACCTACGGGGAAGATCCTTACCTGACCGGCGAACTAGGCGTGGCCTTTATCAACGGGTTGCAAGGCGATGATGAAACGTACTTAAAAACCGCCGCCACCGCCAAGCATTTTGCCGTGCACAACGGGCCGGAAGTCTCCCGCCATTCCGACGATTATGTGGTCTCTGATAAGGACTTGTTCGAAACCTACTTACCGGCTTTCGAGAAGGCGGTAGTGGAGGCCGATGTCGAAGCCGTAATGTGTGCCTACAACCGGGTAAATGGCGCGCCGGCCTGTGGTTCTGACCGCTTACTCAAAGACATCTTACGCGGTGATTATCAGTTTGACGGGCATGTAATGTCGGATTGCGGAGCCATTGCCGATTTTTATGATCCCAAGGCACACAATGTTACACGCTCTCCGGCCGCTGCCGCAGCCTGGGCAGTAAAGAGTGGGACCGATCTGAATTGTGGTACCGGACGCCTGAGCAGTTATGCCAACCTTACCTTTGCTGTACAAAAAGGCTTTATTGAGGAGTCGTTGATAGATCAGGCGGTAGGCCGCCTGATGATGACCCGCTTTAAACTGGGCATGTTCGATCCCGATAGTAGTGTTCCTTTTGCTGACATTCCGCTTGAAGTAGTGGGCGCAGAAGAGCATCTGGCCCTCACGCAAAAAGCGTCGGAACGTGCCCTGGTATTGCTGAAAAACAATGGCGTGCTGCCGCTTCAACAAGGGGTTAAAGTGGCAGTGATTGGGCCCAACGCGGATAATCAGGATGTGCTGCTGGGTAACTACAATGGTCTGCCGGTTAATCCGGTTACCGTACTTCAGGGCATCAAAAACTACACGGGCAATGAGGCAGTGCCGTATGCGCCCGGCAGTGCCCTGATTGACGATATTTACGGCCACTGGCAAGTCCTTGATGAATCGGTGTTGTTCCACCGGGATGAATCCGGTGAACTGAGCCCCGGCGTGAAGGTGGAATACTATGCCGTTGCGCGTGAACCGATCACCGATTTCTCCTCATTAAGGGTGCCAGCTGAGCAAACCGGAAGCGCAGTAAATTCTGAGATACTCAATACATTGCAAATGCGTAGCCTGCGCTCACCGGTTAGCGGTAAGTGGCTGGATGACTTTGCTATGGTGGCACACGGCCAGCTTGTGCCACAGACGTCGGGCAGTTACCGATTCGACGGGCCGGGTGAAGTTATGCTTAACGGTGAGTTGGTAAACGGCGCAGTGGCGCTTAATGCAGAGCAAAGCTACGACTTTAAAGTCAGTCATCGGGTGGTATCCAATCCGGTGAGTAACACTGCCGGCGGCCTGCGGGCAGAATGGCAGTTGCGCTGGGTGAATGAGAGCAAAGCGCTGCAGGAAGAAGCCCTGGCAAAAGCGGCCAAAGCCGATGTGGTGGTAATGGCAGTGGGAATTTCTCCTCGCATTGAAGGCGAAGAAATGCCAGTGAAGCTGGATGGCTTTAACTACGGCGATCGCACCAGTATTGCTTTGCCGGAAGAACAGCAGCAACTGATTAAAGCGGTTGAAAAACTGGGTAAACCGGTGGTACTGGTTAACTTTAGTGGCAGTGCCATGGCGCTCAACTGGGAGCAGGACAATGTGGATGCGATTATCCAGGCATTTTATCCGGGCGAAGCCACCGGCACCGCTTTAGCCCGTATTCTCTGGGGCGAAGTCAATCCTTCCGGCCGCCTGCCGGTAACTTTCTATAAAAACCTTGATGGCTTTGCGCCGTTGGATGACTACGCTATGGCCAATCGCACTTACCGTTACTTTGAGGGCGATGTACTGTATCCCTTTGGTTTTGGCCTGGGCTACAGCACCATTCAGTACAGCGGCCTGCAAGCGCCGGATAGTCTGGCTTCCGGTGAGGATTTAACCCTCAGTGTAACGCTTAACAATAGCGGTGAGCAGGCGGCCAGTCAGGTTACCCAGGTCTATGTCAGTATGCCGGATGCCCCGGTAGACACGCCCCGCTTGAGCCTTAAAGGGTTTACCCGTTCGACGATTGATGCGGGCGCACAGCAAACCGTTTCGCTCACGGTAACGGCCGATGAACTGGTGTACATTGATGAGCAGGGACAAAAAGTGCCTTACACCGGTGCCCTTGAGGTTTACATGGGCGATGGCCAGCCTGGTTACGGTAAGCCTGAAGCCGTTGCGCATAAACGTATTCAGTTGCAATAAGGAAGCCTGACGATGTTGAATCGCCTGATGGCCACACTATTACTGTCATGGTCGCTGACTGGCTGTGCGGGCAACACCAACACCAACACCAACACCAACAGCGGACTGGCTGATGCTTATGCGGGGCAGTTTTTGATTGGCACCGCGGTTAAATCCAGTACTCTGATGTCGGCTTTGCCCGACAACAACGCCCCGGAGTGCCGGGAATTTAATGCCTTTACCGCCGAAAACGCGATGAAATGGCAACATGTTCAACCGCAGCCGGGGGCATATTCCTTTGTGATGGCTGATCAGTTAATTCAACTGGCACAGCGGTGTGACGGCCAGGTTATTGGTCATACCCTGGTGTGGCACCAGCAAACCCCGGCCTGGGTGTTTGAAGATGATGCAGGACAGGCGGTGAGTCGTGAAGTCTTACTGTCCCGCCTGCGCGAGCATATCTTTACCCTGGTTGGCCGCTATAAAGGGCAGGTGAGGGGTTGGGATGTTGTGAACGAAGCGCTTAATGACGATGGCACGTTGCGAGATACGCCATGGCGTCGGATCATCGGTGACGATTACATCGAATATGCTTTTAAATATGCCAGGCAGGCCGACCCTTCAGCGCAGCTTTATTACAACGATTACAATCTGTATAAAGCGCAAAAAGTGGCGGGGGCGGTCAGGCTGGTTAAGCAATTAGCCCGTCAGGATATTCATGTGGATGCGGTAGGCATGCAAGGCCATTATTCGCTGGATTACCCGGCGCTCAGTGATGTTGAGCAGAGCATAATCCGCTTAATTGAGGCAGGCACTAACGTAGCGATTACCGAATTGGATGTGACCGTATTGCCGCTGCCTGATAACGCCCATACCGGCGCGGACATCACTCAGAATTTTACTGCCCATCCGGTTTATGACCCTTATGTAGAGGGGTTACCGCCAGCCCGCCAACAGTTACTGGCCGATAAATATGCGGCGCTGTTCTCGCTGTTTCTTAACTATGCAGAACATATTAACCGGGTGACGTTGTGGGGCACCACCGATGGTGATTCGTGGCGCAATAACTGGCCTATTCGCGGGCGCACAGATTACCCGCTGTTACTCGATCGCAAGGGTAATCCCAAAGCGGCTTATCATGGGGTCGTTGGGCTGGTTAACGCTGCACACTAGCGCAGAAAGGCGGTCACAGTAAAGCGAGCGGTGTAGGGGTTTAAATCGGGTGTGAAATTGGCGGCAATATCCCCTGAGTGAAGCAGTGCACAGGGGTAAACCACTGCCCGGTTAAACTGGCAGGGGACTTGTAAAACCCGCTCGAACAGCGGCGTATCACCATTAACAAAGCCTTGCGAGGGCGGCTGTTGTGGTAACTGCTCAGACAGACTTTGCTGATAGCCTGCCAGACTGCTGCGGGTAACAGCTACCTGATCTGTGGGTTTATATCGGTAAAAACTGGTACCGCCGTACGATGGCGGGCACAGGTAGTGGACCATGGCGTATTCGTTGAGTAGCGGGCGGTCAAAATGGGGAATGCACTGTTCCGGGGTTAATTGCTCTGCGGTGCGGGTTACCATGGCGAAATAAGCCTCGCCGGCGGTTAACGTAGTAGCTACCCCGCTGCGATGCAATGCGCTGGTAATGGCGGTCAGGGAGTACTTCAGATAACCGGGCGGAACCGCCATTCTTAGCCCGGGGTAAACCGGCGATAACCGGGGGGGGTGCTGCCGGGTACAGGCATAGTCAATGAGTTGATGAGGGCCCGGTATAAAATCGTCAATCACCCAAACCTGATGGCCAGTGTCCGCTACCGGCAGCGCCTTTATGTCAGTCATTGTTTGCTGCGCAGGATTTGGCAATAAATTCAGCATGGGAAGGCATATAATCTACCGATTTTCTGACTACCCGCTGGATCCCTTCAAGCCGTCGGCGTAACTCCTCCTCGGGAAAAATATCCGCCAGCCCGTGATATCCCTCAGGGCGCAGGCCTTGCCCGTACATCACCTCAAACCAGCTTAAATCATTAAACAGCTCATTGTTAAAGCGGGTGATGCGGCCATTGGCCTTAAACTGATCAATTTTTTCCTGCAAGGTATCGGGAATGGCCATGTGCTTACAGTATCGCCAGAACTCAGTATCCTCGCGCTCGGTAACGTGATAGTGCAGGATCAGGAAATCGCGGATACGGGTAAATTCAAAGTCCATCTCTGTATTGTACTGGTCAATATCACTCTGGCACGGTTGTTGGAACGGAAAATAACTAAAGAATTTGGAAATTGCTACCTGCACCAGATGCAGGCTGGTGGACTCCAGTGGCTCCATAAAGCCGCCGGATAAGCCTACTGCCAGACAGTTCTTATGCCAGAACTTACGCCGTTTACCGGTGACAAAACGGATTTGTCTGGGGTCTGCCAGCAGCTCACCCTCGATATTCAGCCGCAGTGTTTTGTCGGCTTCCTCGTCTGACATAAACTCGCTGCAGTAGACGTGGCCGTTACCAACCCGGTGCTGCAGGGGAATACGCCATTGCCAGCCAGCCTGTTGTGCGGCGGCGCGGGTGAAAGGCCATGGGGTTTCAGTGAGTGAAGACGGTGCGGTTACCGCGCGATCGCAAGGTAACCAGTGACGCCAGTCCTCATAGCCGGCTTTTAATGTTTGCTCGATAAGCAGCGCGCGAAAGCCCGAGCAGTCAATAAAGAAGTCTGCATCATGTTCGCTACCGTTTTCCAGAATCAACGACTGTATAGAGCCGTCGGGCTGTTGACGGACTTCAGTGACTTTGCCTTGGGTACGCTGCACGCCATGGCTTTCGGCCACTTCACGCAGAAATTTAGCATACAGGCCAGCATCGAAATGAAACGCATAGGCGATGTTTGAAAGGGGTGAGTTGCCCGCTTCGAACGGTCGCATAAAACGCTTTTCATTGCAGGCTAACGACGACAGCGTATATTCATCCAGTGGCGCAGCTTTACCTTGCTGGCGCATTTTGAGCCAGTATTGATAAAAGTGCACCCCCTCCATGTTCTTGCCCACTTCACCAAATGCGTGGTAATAGCTGTGGCCAGGCTTGCGCCAGTTTTGAAACTGGATCCCCAGTTTAAAGGTGCCCTGGGTACGTTTTAAAAAGGTATCTTCATCCAGCCCGATTAAGTCGTTAAACAACTGAATTTGTGGAATGGTGGCTTCGCCCACGCCCACAGTACCGATTTCTTCTGATTCAATAACCTGAATATCACAGGGGTGTTTACTTAAAATTTTACCCAGTGCGGCGGCTGTCATCCAGCCAGCCGAGCCGCCGCCCAGAATAATGATTTTTTTTAACGGTGTTTGCATGTCTGCCCCAAAAACAAAAAAATCAGGCCCTGAGCCAGGGCCTGATCCATCACGCAGCGATGTGGCTGTTAGAAGTTAGCACGAATAACAAATGCCAGTCGACGGTCTGATCTAAACCAGGAACGCCCTGCTTCCAGCCCCTCGTTGTTCAATACCATAATGGTTTCAGACTGCGAGTCTGTCAGGTTGGTGCCTTGAATACCCACCGTAACATTCTCATTCCAGTTGTAGAAAATGGAACCGTCTAACTGACCGATATCGTTGTAGAACAGTGGTGCCTTGGAGATAACATCACGGGTAGTAAGCAGATAACGCGAGCGCCAGTTATACGCCAGTCGTGCGCTCCAGCCATTTTTCTCATACATGGCAACAATGTTGGCCGTATGTTTAGACTGACCCTGCAGCGGCACGTTATCCAGGTTGACGCGAATACCTGTATCGGTAAAGTCATCCCCTAACCAGCTTTCATCTTCCACATCCACTTCGTTATTGGGGACCCCCGAGGCGTTTATATAGGTGTAGGTTGCCTGCACACCCAGGCCATCCCAGGGCGCGGGGAGCATGTCGTAAAATTGCTGATACGCAATTTCAACCCCGTCCATGGTGCCCTTACCGCCATTAGTGGTTGAGTTCACCAGTGCCGACTGGACCTGTCCGTTGGTGGGGTTGGTGTACTGTTGGACCGCCGCGCCCTGAATAAAGTAGTTTTTCAGATCTTTATGGAAATAGGTCACGCTCAATTGACCCACTTCAGCGAAGTACCACTCCAGCGCCAGGTCGTACTGGGTGGATTCCATAGGTTTTAAGAACGGGTTACCGCCGGAGCCGGTCCACGCTGGCACATAGGCCGACTGGATCAGGTTCTCACCAGGCTCTGGTGGATTTTCCGGATCAGGGTTGCTGATGGGGCGGACAGCCTGAATGGATTCGGTGCCCAGCGTGGCTCGGTTACGGATGTCTGACATATCAGGCAATGCCACCGCTTTTGAAAACGCGAAACGGGTAATCAAATCATCGGCAACCTCAACTTTGAAGTTAAAGCTGGGTAGCAGCATGTCAAAGTCGGTCTCGGCAGACAGGCGCTCTTCAGCGTCATTACCAAAATTGCGCTCTGCATTGGACAAGTAGTTGCGCTGATCGCCAATCCAACGGTTCTCTTCAGCCTCGAGGGCTTCCTCAATATCCGCATAATTGCCGGCGCTGATCTGCTCGTTGAGCCAGTCAGTAACAATCTCGGCGTTTAACGGTGCACCTTGCAAAGACTCCGGCGGCATAAAGTCCGGCACTAAATCCGGGAACGTAATAGCTCCGTCGGCCTGACGGTCAAGCTGCACGTAACGTAAACCAATATTACCGCTGTAACGCAGATCGCCGGTACCTTCAAAATTCACACGCACGTAAATTGCTTTATTCTCTTCGGTGGTCAGGTTGACCTCACCCGGTGTAAAGATACCGTATTTATCATCCACGTTGGGACGGTCAGGATAGGGTTCCCAGGAACCTCCTGCCGACATATAGGGACGGGCGCCTGCGATAATCGATCGTACATAAGCTTCGGTGGCATGGATGGTTTGATTGCCCGGAATGTTAGCGATACCGCCACCATGAAAATCAGACCAGTCGACCAGTTCAAAATTACTGGCATCTACAGGGATGGTATCCAGCCATCCTGCTGCCGCCGCACCACTGTACTCCGGGGCCAGAGGCCCCCAGTTGTAGCTGGTAGATCGCACGGTTTGTTCACGCTTTGCGTAACGAACGCCAGATTGTACCGAAGTGAAAATACTGTCACTGTCTAAGTGATAAGTAGCATCCAGACGGGTGGCAAAAGAATCACCCTCCGAGCGCTCCCAGTGATCCATGGCACTGCGCAGGAAATAAGACGTTGGGTCCTGAAAATAATTGCTGTCGCCGGCCGGGTCGCCGGTGAAGCCCGGATAATTCCCTTCAGCATAGACATCCGGGTTTGCATCCCGGTAACCAAAATAGGGTTCGATAAGTGTCATGGTGGGCGTGTTGCCCGTCACATCGTAAGCCTGGCCGGCAAAAGCCGCGGTGTGAACAACCACATCGTCGTCGCGGGTTTTGGCTTTGATATACTGAATATCGGCTTTCAGTTCCAATGCATCAGTGGCCATCCACTCCAGATTAAACGACAGATCTTCCACCAGGGTATCGGTTTGCTTGACCCGTGAATCAAACTGGTAGGGATAGCCAAACTGCGGGCGACCGCCACTTTCCCAGGAGCGGATAATCCGGTCATTGTTGCCATCGGCGGCGCGCCAGCCGTCAACGCCCTGCACCATGGTGCCGGAGCCAAACAGACCGTTGTCATCAAATTCAAATTCGGTGCCTTCCAGCGCCCGGGTGCGGCGATTGTCCAGGTTATAATAGCCACCCTGATACTTAACCGCCTGTTCATGCCAGGAGAGCGACGCATCTGAACGAATGTACTGCATGGTAGCCAGTAGCGTTTCATCTTCGTTTTCCCATTGCAGGGTACTCGCGAAACCTTCCCGCTTACGATCGTCAAACTTCTTCAACAGGTTAGACGCGTTAGGGATCCACACCGTGCCGTTATTGTCTGCGCCGGTAAAGGCTTCAGCGCCGGCTAAATCACGGGCGTAGGTCTGCACGTAAGCATCAGACTGAATACCATGTGACTCACCGTATAACTGTGAATTGGCATAATTCACCAGAAAACCCAGTTCACCGTTACCATCGAGGTCGACACGATCACTGTATAATCCGGAGAATGTCGGACTGCCTTTTTCGGCCACATCGCCGTAAGAATAATCACCACCAAAAGCAATTACCCGGTCTTCTGAATCGAACGGTTTGCGGGTTCGCAAACTAACCGTTCCACCGATCCCACCTTCTATCATGTCGGCGGTCTGGTTTTTATAAATATCCACACCCCCCATCAATTCAGGTGAAACATCCTGAAAAGAAAGGCCCCGACCACTATTAGCCGTGAAAGAGTCACGCCCGTTAAATTCACTTCGTGTCTGGGTCATGCCACGAATGATGGCGCCACTGCCTTCAACGCTAAAGTGGTCTGGGTCGTCGGGGCCTGCAAAGCGTTCAATGGACACACCGGGTAACCGCTGAATGGCTTCCAGCACACTGCGGTCGGGCAGTGTGCCGATGTCATCAGCGGTAATGGCGTCCACTACCGTATCAGAATAACGTTTGAGGTTTTGTGCATTTAAGAGGTTGCCGCGGATCCCTTTAACTTCAATTTTCTCTACGACTTCTTCTTCGTTCGATGCTTTTGTTTCCTGGTCCTCCTGTTCCTGAGCTGTTACGCCATGGAGCGCAGAAAGAATCGTTAAGGCAACGATGGATTTATTAAAAGTCTTAGCATATCGGTTGGTAGTGTGTGCCCGAATCCTAGCCATGTGTACTTCTCCGCTGAGATAGAATGGAATTATTGTTATCCATTTACTTGGCTTTGAAGTTAACCGGCCTGTGACCGCGGTTATGAAAGCCAACTATGGTGGAAGCATACTCGTTGAAGCCCGGAGAAGTATCAATGGGATGTTAAAATATCACAAAGTAAAAACCATATATCGCAACAGTTTATTAACAAGGTTTCGTAATGAGTGTTGTAATAGTCTGTTTTTATGGGATTTGTTGCTGTTATTTGAAGTATTGTAATACAAGTTGGGTAGGCGAGTGAGGATAACAAATAATTTACATTTGTTATCCTCTTCAATACTTATTGAATTTTTTGTTCCAGCAGTGCCGCGAGTGAATACACCAGCGGCGCATTCCAGTTTATGGTGACTTCATTGGTAGAGTAACTGCACCAGTTATCTTTGTACGACGTAGCAGGAAGAGATGACTCATAGTGGCAGTTGTCCTGATGGCCGTTTTGTGGGCCGCCTGCTAACCAGCCGGGTACGGGTTCGGCAACGCCGTCTGCCTGCGATTGCCGGTGATGGATAAAGTGCGGTGACCGTTGTCCAAACCCCGTAATATAAGAGTAACCCAGCGGGTTTTTCCCCAGTACGTAGTCCACCAAACCGGTAAATGCATGGCGATAACTTTCCTGACTGGTCAGGCGGTAGGCGCTGGCCAGTACCATGGCATGATTCATCGCAACACCATTACTGCCCCAAACAAAATCCCTGGCCGACATGGCAATTCTGAACGGCGAGTCCTGGCTGGTTTTTACCAATGAATCGGCGTATTCCAGAAAGCCTGATCTCAGTGAATCATAGCGTTGCCCGGATAAGGTTTTCTGACCTTGCTCAGAGAGTAACGACAGGTAAGCTAATCCCATGGTATCAGACCAGCCTGGGGTTGCCGGAGCCCCAAGGTTCTGCTCAATCTGGTTAAGATAGCCTGGCTCACCAGTGGTTAAATACAGTTCGCTGGCGGCCCAGGCAAACTCATCGGTGAATGACGAGTCGCCATATTCACCAGTGTTAACGTTAGCTTCATTGGTATAGGGCTTAGCTGGGTTTCGCTGAGCCCATTGCCAGGCTTTTTCTGCGGCACTCAGATAAGTGTTTTTGTGTTGTGGGTATACTCTGGCTGCTGTGGCCATGACTGCCGCGAAGTTTAGCGATGCGGCAGTTCCCTTACTCACCACATAACGCTGCGCGTTGGCTTGTGCCGGCATAACCGCCGGGGCAAAGTTTAAGGTGGTCAGCTTATGGAAAACGCCGCCGTCCTTATCTTGCATGGTAAGCATCCAGTCCAGATTCCAGCTGATTTCGTCAAGCAAGTCGGGCTGTTGATTGGTGGACTCGGGGATATTCCAGCGCCGTTCAGCGTAAAATCCGGGGAAATCCAGATAGGCACGCATCAGGGTATAAGTTGAGATGCCTGAATTGACGATGTACTTGTTGTAGTCTCCGGCATCATACCAGCCCTTCGCACTGACTATGCTTTGCTCCGGTTGGTTGAGGTTAATGACCTTGGTGTCGGGGTGGCCCGCTTCACGGTGCCATTTTCCTGCAAAGGCCGGATCCAGCGCGATGCCCGCACGGTTATAGTAATAGGCCTTAATGGTGGCATCATGCAGGGCATTTAAACGCTCAGCGGAAACCCTGAACGTTGTGTAATCTTCCGCTCCCACAGACAGCCGGTAAAGACCAGGCTCAACCAGGCTGCTCACATCCGCAATGGCAACCGTTTGATCGGCAAGATCCCAGTAAGCCGGCGCGCTGGTGGTTCCCTGCAGCACAGTTTTACCGGTAGCTGTATGGATAACGTCAAAGGTAACCGGCTGCGAGGAGCGAATAACAATGTGTTTTTGCTGGTGTGGCAAAAAACCAGTCTGATTAACGTAAAAAGCAACGGGGTCTGATTCACTTTGAAGGGCTTCAGACGTCACAGAGCTGTTCATGTTGTTGCCCCCTGAGCAGGCGCTGATGGCCAATATCAGTGATAACGATACAGCCAGCTTACTAAACGATTTTATTTTTGTGGTCATAATTACTCCGGCCTGAAATAAAGGTTAATCAGCATTTGCTGGGGTGGTAACGGTCATACTGAATGCTGGGGCGGGCAGCCCGGTACTGCTGAATAAGCCGGGCTCGGGATTGTCGGCCCACGCGTAGCGTACGTACATGGGTTGACTGACCTTGTCACTCACTAAGGTGACTGAATCTTTGTTTACGCTGACGTCGGCCCAGTAGAACTGTTTATCTGCCCCGGCAATAGCAAAACTTTGCGTTAAAGGCGAGGCTTCAGTGAGCCCTGTTCCGGTATGGCTAAAGTGCACTATAACCTTGCCATCTTCCCGCTGCGCTTTAGTTGCCAGCGGGCCCTGGTAGGCGATGTCCTGGTTGTAGGCAATATGGCGGGCGGCCAGTGCCAGTCGCTCCCCTACGGCGGCTTTGTTAACCGGGTGAATGTCATTCCACTCACCAACATCCAGCGTGACCACAGAGCCGGTATTCTCGAGCTGGCCGACTTGTTGCTGTTGGTCGCGCAATACCGCCCAGTTGCTGTCTACAGGTTGCGATCGGCGTTCCATAAAGTTGGTCAGTTGCACAACTATGAAGGGCATTTCAGGTTGTTGCCATTGCGCACGCCAGTGCTTAATCATGGCCGTTAACTTCTCGGCATAGTCGTGAGGGGCACCACTGTTTGACTCCCCCTGATACCACAAGGCGCCTTTCACCGGATACTGTGTTGCCGGTGCTATCATGGCGTTATACAAGCCCATTGGCTGCCAGCGGATAAAGGTAGAGCCCGCCATTCTGGGCATCTCGGCGGCGATTTTAAAGTGCCATTCCCCAACCAGAGAGTAACGCGCTTTGTCGGTGCCTAAAAAGTAAGCTTTGTCTTGTACAAAACCGGTGGAGCCGCCGCCGGATGTAATGCGAATGGCAATCACATTGTCGCCTTTCTTCAGCATGTCGGGCGTTACATTGTAGCGACGGGGGGGATACTGATAACCGGTTCCGCCAACTTCATGGCCGTTAATATACGCGGTGTCAGCATTCACAATACGTCCAAGTCGAAGTGTAACCGGCCCGCTTGGGACCTCGTCGAGGTGGAGGGTTTTTCTGAGCCACCAAACGCCAATAAAGTCTTTGCCGCTGGTGGGCAGGTTGCCGGGTAGCGAGATTGGCTGCCAGTCGCTGTCATCCAACTGTGGTGCATACCATTTGGGGGTTGATTGTAATCCTTTGTCGGCCTGATGAAGTTTACCGTACCAGGCATCGGAGCGGGCCTTATCGTCTTTGCGGGTTTGTTGGTCTACCGCCGGATCGGCAAAGCGCTCGCCAGCAGCAATTTTATCCGGATAAGGGGTCAGGATATCCTTATGCATCCAGGCTTCAACGGGCGAGCCGCCAAGTGAAGCATTAACAATCCCTATCGGTACGTTCTGGTCAAGGTGTATCTGCCGGGCAAAGTAATAGGCTACGGCGGAAAGGTGGCGAATGTTTTGCGGTGTGGCACTGCGCCACTGGCCACCGTCATAATCGGTGTTTGCCGCGTCAAAGCGGTAGGTATCGGGCACCGTGAATTCTCGGATAAGCGGAAAGTCTGCTTCGGCCACAGCCAGTGGATAGGCTTCTTCAACACGAGCCATAGTGAGCTCCATGTTTGATTGACCGGAAGTCAGCCATACATCGCCAAAATACACATTGTTGACGGTCAGCGTTTCTGTACTTTTTATGGTCAGCTGGTGCGGTCCGCCGGCCGGGTGTGGCGGCAGCTCTAAGCGCCACTGACCATTTTCGGCCCATGTTTCACCTATCAGGTTGCCATCAAAGTAGACTTGAATCGGGGCATTGGGATCGGCAGTGCCGGTCAAGGGGATGGACTTGTTGCGCTGCAATACCGCATTATCAGAAATAAGTCGGTGCAGAGTGGTGGCTGCCTCCGCACTGAGTGTTATCAGGCAGGTACAAAGCAATAATAACCGAATCACATTACGTCTCCTTCAGAAACAAAAAAAGTGCAGAGAGTATCTGCACTTTTTTAGTAAAACTAACCGCTTAGCGGAAAATGACCTGATTAACCTGGTTTTCCAGCAGTTCCTGACTGCCTGATACCTGTCTCGGGTTAAGCTGCTGCTCAGTGGTTAAGCCCGCCAGCGATTCCAGAGAGAAAGTACCGTTGAGGATTTTTTCGCCCAACTCGCCATTCCAGCCCGCGTAGCGCTTGGCCTTCGCATCGGCAATAAAGTCGTTTTCAAGCATAGCTGCGGCTTTTTTCAGGCCCAGTGCACAGGTGTCCATACCACCAATGTGACCATGGAACAGATCGGCCGCATCAATACTCTGACGGCGTAATTTGGTGTCAAAGTTAAAGCCACCTGAGGTGTATCCGCCGTTTTTGAGAATTTCATAACAAATGAGGGTCATCTCTTCCACGCTATTAGGGAACTGGTCCGTATCCCAGCCTAGCTGTGCGTCGCCGCGGTTTGCATCAATGGAGCCGAACACACCCAGTGCAAATGCAGTGGCAATTTCGTGGTGGAACGAATGGCCGGATAACGTTGCGTGGTTGGCTTCGATATTGACCGCGAACTCTTTCTCCAGACCGAATTCTTTCAGGAAGCCATACACAGTTGCCGTGTCGTAATCGTACTGGTGTTTAGTGGGCTCCTGAGGTTTTGGCTCTATCAGCAGCAATCCGTCAAAGCCGATTTTGTGTTTGTGTTCGACAACCATGTTCATAAAGCGGCCGAGCTGGGCACGCTCACGCTTGAGGTCGGTATTCAGCAGGGTTTCATACCCTTCACGGCCGCCCCACAATACATAGTTTGCGCCGCCGAGCGTTTTGGTGGCATTCATTGCATGGAATACCTGTGTAGCCGCGCGGGCAAAAATTTCCGGATCCGGGTTGGTTGCAGCGCCCGACATATAGCGCGGGTGACTGAATACGTTGGCAGTACCCCACAGCAGCTTCATGCCGGTGGCTTCCTGTTTGGCCGCTAATACTTCGGTCATTTCGCTGAAATTACGAATATAGTCGTTAACGCTGTCACCCTCAGGGGCGACGTCAATATCATGAAAACAGTAGTAAGGTGCGCCCAGTTTGCTGAAAAACTCAAAGGCCACGTCTGCTTTTTGTTTCGCCCGTTCCATGGCATTACCTGGTTGCAGCCAGGGACGGTCGAAAGTATTACCGCCGAAGACATCCGCACCATCCCAGCAGAAGTTGTGCCAGTAGCAGGAAGCAAAGCGTAAATGCTCTTCCATGGTTTTGCCTAACACCACTTCTTTGGGGTTATAGTGTTTGAATGCCAGTGGGTTAGTGGACTCGGCACCTTCGTACTGGATAGGGCTGATGTCCTGGAAAAAATCCGCCATAGTTAACTCCTGAGTGGGCCGAATGGCCCGTTATTATGATGATTGCTAATACTGTGCAATCGGCGTGTATTCGACAATTATGTAAACTTCATCGACTTTTGTGTTTTTTGTTAAAATTGTGAATGAAGTGAAAAGTATAGCTCGCGAAACTGCTGACGACGCTGAACGTAGTAGGCTTTTAATGCCGCATCCGGTTCGTAGCTGGCAACCAGTTCCGGGACCGGACAAATATCGCTAATCGGCGTTTGCGGAGAAACTCCCAGTTGCGCCAGTCTTGCTGCGCCCAGTGCCGGCCCCACATCTCCGCCTCTGCGGTAATTCATGGCAATGCCGCTGACATCGGCAAGCAATTGACGCCAGTAGGGACTTTTTACGCCGCCACCAATCAGGCTGATGCCGTCAACCTGAATACCACAGCCATGAACGGCATCGATACCGTCGGCTAACGCCATGGAAACCCCCTGAACCACAGCCTGCGCCATGTGGGCCCGGGTAGTTGAGGCTGTTAATCCGAAGAAACCGGCTTTGGCATTGGGATTATTGTGTGGCGTACGTTCGCCGGTTAAATAAGGTAAAAAGAAAGGGGTATTCGGATCATCCGGCCGGGTGTGGTTAACCACATCGTCAAACAATTCGGCAACGGAGCGGTATCCGGAATTTTTGGCAAACCAGTCAAGGCAGCTGGCTGCGCTAAGCATTACCGACATCAGATGCCAGCGATGACCTACTGCATGACAAAAACTGTGTACGGCTGATTCAGGATCGCTGCGGTAATCGTTGGTGACTGCGAAATATACCCCGGAGGTCCCCAGCGACAACATGGCCTGACCCGCATCAACAATGCCACAGCCAACCGCACCAGCAGCGTTATCGCCAGCGCCGGCAACAACCGGAATTGCTTTTAGTCCCCAGCGACTGGCTTGTTCTGCTCTCAGATAACCGGTGATTTCGTTACCTTCATACAGGGCTGGCATCTGCTTTTCGCTTAACCCGCAGGCCATCAGCATGCTTTTACTCCAGCTGCGTTCACCGGTATTTAACCAACTGGTGCCTGCTGAATCTGACATATCAGAGGCAAATTCACCGGTGAGTTGATAGCGCAAGTAATCTTTTGGCAGTAACACCTTATCGACTTGTTTAAAGATATCCGGCTCGTTTTCTTTTACCCACAGCAATTTGGGAGCCGTAAAGCCTGGCATAACCAGGTTGCCGGTGATCACCCGAGACTTCGCGACGATGCTTTCTAATGTCTGGCATTGCGCTTCACTGCGGCCGTCATTCCATAAAATAGCCGGGCGTAACACCTGGCCTGCTTTATCCAGCAGTGTTGCGCCGTGCATTTGCCCCGCCAGGCCCAGAGCCTTAACAACCGATAAGTCGTTGCGCTGGGTTAATTCATCCAGCGTTGCGCAGGTGGCTGTCCACCAGTCTGCTGGATTCTGTTCTGACCACAGCGGATGCGGCATGGTAACCGTTAAAGAAGAAGACGCTGAGTCCACCACCTTGCCGCTTTCATCGGTCAAAATGGTTTTGACACCGGATGTGCCAAGATCGATACCAATATACATATTTATTCTCACCGGAAAGATTAGGGGCTTATGCTGATTGCGAAATCACTAAATCGCAATTACGAAAATTTGTTACTTTTTTGTTAATTCGAACAAGGTGTATTAGTATGCTCGGAAACAAGAAATATCGTAAAAAAAAGTTATCTAATTTAAATAAAGTGGTTAATTGATGTACAGATTCTGCAAGTGACATCAAATACTACGGGCACATACGGCTAGCACGGAGCAGTTCATGTTTGACAATAAACACAGTATTACGCTTTTATTCAATGCCAATAAAATTTATGACCGACGCATCATTGCCGGTGTGGGGGATTACCTGCAAACGTCAAAGGTTGACTGGGATCTGTATCTGGAAGAAGACTTTATGGCGCGCCTCGACCATCTGGATGAATGGAGCGGTGACGGTATTATTGCCGATTATGATAACCCCGAGATCCAGGCGGCTCTGCACAAAGCCAACGTACCGGTAGTGGGCATTGGCGGTTCTTATGCCAATCCGGCCGATTACCCGGATGTGCCCTATGTGGCAACCGACAACTATGCCCTTATTCAGGCCGCTTTTGAGCACCTTCGCCAGAAAGGTATTCAACGATTTGCCTTTTACGGCGCTCCCGTTAACGAGCATCACCGCTGGGCTCAGGAGCGTGAAAATGCGGTACTGGAAATTACCCGCTCTCAGGGTTATGAGTGTCATGTTTACCGTGGACACCCGGTGAGGCCGGAAACCTGGCAGTACACAACTAAACGCCTCGCCGACTGGTTAAGAAGTTTACCAACGCCGGTTGGGATTATTGCGGTTACCGATTCCCGGGCACGCCATTTACTGCAGGTTTGCGACCATATTGGTATGTTGATCCCGGATAAAATGTCGGTCATTGGTATTGATGATGATGAGCTGGCCCGCTATTTAAGCCGGGTCAGTTTAAGCTCGGTTCGCCAGGGATGTTTTGAAATGGGGGTTCAGGCAGCCAAAACCCTGCACCGCATTTTGAAAGGGCATAACAAGCCGCGTAAACCGGTGCTTATCCCGCCTGAATGTGTGGCAGAGCGGCAGTCCACAGACTTTAAAGCGATTAGCGATCCGCATGTAATGCAGGCTATGCATTACATCCGTCAAAATGCTTGCCGCGGTATTAAGGTGGATCAGGTACTCGACTACGTAGGGGTGTCGCGATCGAATCTTGAGCATCGCTTTAAAGAAGAGCGGGGTCACAGTATTCATAATGAGATCCACAATGAAAAACTGAGCCGTGCCTGCAAGATGCTGGAGAATTCTGACGAAGCTACCTCGCAGATTGCTAAGATCTGTGGTTATCCGTCGCTGCAATATATGTATGCGGTGTTTAAAAAGCACTTCGACCAAACACCTAAAGAATACCGCGATGCCCGGCGCGATCAGGACGAACCGGATCTGTCACTCAAGGCGTCCTGAAAGCCGCGCTAAGCAAAGCCGCTTATGCCGGGCACAAGCTGGCTTTTTGCGCGCTGGCCAGATTTCCTCTACGCATTGATTTTTCCTGATTTCAGGGACTTAGCCCAATATTGCGGTTAAGTCCTTTGCCTGCTTTTTGTTTACAACTGGTTCACAAAAAACGCAATTCTGGTTGAGATTTTTCATAACGCCAACGCGTTGAAGCCGCGCTGGCTTTAACGTTAAATGCCAGACACATTAGTCCACAGAGAATGTTTATGAAATCGCGTGTTATTTTATCGCTGCTAACCGGCCTGTTGGTTACCGGGTGTCACTCACCGGGTTCTTCAGAATCAGCGCAACAGGTTCCGGCTGCGTCTACTGCACTGGCTGCAGAGGTCACTTTTGACTGGTTTAAATATGCCACGCCTAACAACCGTCCTGTGGCACCTCCAGGCGAGTTTGCCAATCCGATCCTGCCAGGGTTTTACCCGGATCCATCGATTACCCAAAAAGGTGATGAGTACTACCTCACCACGTCTTCTTTCGGTTATACACCAGGGTTACCGATTCTGCGCAGTAAAAACCTGACTGACTGGGAGCTGGTGGGGTATGCGCTGGATCGCGAAGAGCAGATGGAGTTCTCCGGCGCGCGAATTTCAAGGGGGATTTTTGCGCCGACAATCCGCTACCACGACGGCCTGTTTTATATTATTACTACCTCGGTGGATAATGGCGGTAACTTTATTATTACCGCCAGCGATCCGGCCGGCACCTGGTCTGAGCCGGTCTGGCTACCTGAAGTCGGCGGTATCGATCCGGATATTTTCTTTGACGATGATGGTCGGGTCTATATCACCCACAACGAAGCACCTCCCGGCGAGCCTTTATACAACGGCCACCGGGCAATCTGGATGTGGGAGTACGATCCGGCCAGCCAGAAAGTCTTGCCTGATAGCCGCAAGCTGTTAGTGAATGGCGGGGTTGATATCAGTAAGGAGCCTATCTGGATCGAAGCACCGCATATCTACAAAGTGAACGGCTGGTATTATTTATCCTGCGCCGAAGGCGGCACCGGGCCACAGCATTCGCAGGTGGTATTTCGCACACGTTCTCTGGATGAACCTTTTATTCCGTATGAGAACAATCCAATTCTGACCCAGCGGGATCTGAGCTGGCCGCGACCCAATCCGGTGGATACCGCAGGCCATGCCGACTTGATTCAAACCGACGCGGGTGAGTGGTGGGCCGTATTTTTAGGTACCCGACCCTACGATAACTACCTGTATAACACGGGGAGGGACACCTTTTTACTGCCTGTTGAGTGGCGTAATGAGTGGCCGCATATCCTGCCGGCGAAAACGCCTATCCCTCCAACAACAAAACGCCCGGCTGGCACAAGCGTGCAGCAAGGCACCGATTTTTATGATTGGTCTGACGATTTTGATGGCAACACGCTGAGTGTGCGCTGGCAAACCCCGCGGGATTTTGATCGCCACTGGGTGAGCGTTGAAAACGGGGTGATGACGATGTCGCCGTTGGAGAATGCCCTGCACAGCAAAGAAATGGTGAGCTATGTGGGTTCACATCAGGCCGCGGCATCGTTTGCAGCGAGCACCGAAGTGACTATAGCCGCCGGCTCAACGGCAAGCGCCGGACTGGCCGCGTTTCAAAGTGCCACCTATCACTATTTCCTGGGCCTGCAAGACGAGCAGGGTTATTACCAGGCATTTGTAGAGCAGGTGGTCGACGGCAATGTTAAAACCGTGGCGAAGCAAACTCTGACGACCCGAGTTGGCGAGCCGGTGACACTAAAAATTCATGGCGAGGGCGCACAAATTGAATTTGCGGTACAGCAACAAGGAGAGTGGCAAGCCATAGGTGGTGCTCAGGATGCCACGTGGTTGAGTACGCAGAAAGCGGGTGGCTTTGTTGGCACTACAATTGGCCCGCACGCCAGAAAATAACCAGGAGTAGTAAAATGGTAATGCGCTTTGTTAGTTTCGTCTTGTTGTGTTTAAGCGCACAGGTATTGGCGAGTGATTACGTAACCCACCGGTTTGAGCAAGGGGATTTTGTGGTGGCCGACAGTGGCGCATCACAAACTGCCACCATCTGGGTTGACGCTAATGCAAACCCGGGAATTAAAATGGCGGCTGAGTCGCTGCAGCAGGATATTGCCCGGGTAACCGGGCTCACGCCACAATTAACGCATGACTCCAATGGTTTGTCTGGCCATGTGATTATTATTGGTGAGCGTGGCCAGTCAGCGCTTGTCGACCAGTTGTTTGCCAGCGAGCAACTGAAAGTGGCCGAGCAGGCTCGCTTATGGGAAGGGTATCAGCTCGACTTAGTGGCACGTCCTGTATCTGGTATTGAACAGGCCTGGGTGATCAGTGGCAACGATCGCCGTGGTGTTATTTTTGGTGTGTATGATCTGAGTGAAAAAATAGGCGTGTCACCCTGGTACTGGTGGGCCGATGTGCCGGTAGCGAAACATCAGCAGCTCTATATAAAAGCCGGTACGCACCAAAGTGATGCGCCCAGGGTGAAATACCGGGGGATCTTCCTAAACGATGAAGCGCCGGCTCTTACTGGCATGGTGCACGAGAAATTCGGCGGCTATAACGCGAAGTTTTATAAGCATGTTTTTGAGCTGCTGTTGCGGCTGAAATCTAACTTCTTATGGCCGGCCATGTGGAACAATGCCTTTGCCGATGACGACCCGCAAAACATGTATCTGGCCAATGATATGGGCATAGTGATGAGTACCTCACACCACGAGCCTATGATGCGTGCAGATAAAGAGTGGAACCGCTATGGTAGCGGGCCGTGGGAGTATTCAACCAATCCCGATAAACTCTACGACTTCTGGGTAGAAGGCGCCAAACGTTACAAAGATAAAGACGGCATTTTCACTCTTGGCATGCGCGGTCAGGCCGACACGCCCATGAGCGAGGGTGAAAATATTGGTCTGCTGGAGAAAATTGTCCACGACCAGCGAGAAATCCTCGCCAATGTAATGGATAAGCCACTTTCTGAAGTGCCGCAGGTGTGGGCGCTGTACAAAGAAGTGCAGGGCTTTTACGAGCGCGGTATGCGCGTGCCCGATGATGTTACGTTACTGTGGTCTGACGATAATGCCGGCAATGTTCGCCGACTGCCTACGCAAGCTGAGCGCACTCGCAGTGGCGGTGCCGGGGTTTACTATCATTTTGATTATGTGGGCGGCCCGCGGTCGTATCGTTGGATCAATACGGTGCCGCTGGGTAAGGTTTGGGAACAAATGAATCTGGCCTGGGAATATGGCGCAGATAAAATTTGGATCACCAACGTGGGCGACCTGAAGCCTATGGAATTACCTATCAGCTTCTTCCTGGCCCAGGCCTGGGATCCGGAAGCCTTTAATGCTCAGTCAGCCGCCCGCTTTACCCGTGAATGGGCAGCGCAGCAGTTTAATGGCCAGTTTACCCACGACATTGCCGAGCTTTTGTCTGTGTATTCTCTGCAAAACGGCCGGCGTAAACCTGAAGCGCTAAGCCCGGAAACCTACAGCGTACTGAATTACAACGAAGCCGGTCGGTTAAGTGAAACACTAGCCGAGGCAGCCGATAAAGCCAACCACATTTATGAGCGCCTCGACAGTGACTACCAGGACGCATTCTTTCAACTGGTTGCTCATCCGGTGTGGGCCACCCAGGCTATGTTTGAGTTAAACCGTGCTCAAGCCCTCAATGCACTCTATGCCCAGCAGGACCGCGCTTCTACGTCGGCCATGGCGGCTAACGTAAATGCCTGGTTTGAACGGGATGCCGAGCTTACTGAGATGTATCACAGTATCAAGGGGGGCAAATGGAACCGTATGATGTCGCAGCCGCATATTGGCTATGTATACTGGAATAACCCACCGGCCAATATTCCGCCGGTGGTTCAGACCAAAGCACTGGCACAACCCGCCGTGGCCGATATGGGGGTTGCAGTAGAGGGCAGTCGTGATTACTGGCCGGCCAGCGGTGGATTGTCGTTACCGGCGTTTACGCGCTATGGCGAGGTGAGCCATACCTTTACCGTGTACAACCGCCAGGGCAAAGCTTTTAACTGGTCGGCAACGGCATCACAACCGTGGATTTCACTGGCCAAAACCGGTGGTGCTTTATCGCAGGATACCGATGTGGCGGTTTCCGTTGACTGGTCGCAGTTGCAGGCGGGGCATCATGAGGGCACTATTAATATTAAAGGTACCGGCTGGGGCGGTGCTAATATTAAAGTGGTAGCCTACAAACCCGATCTTTCTGAAGCGCCGGTTAGCGGCGACTTTATTGAAGCTGATGGTTATGTGGCCATGGATGCAAGCCATGGCAAGGTCAAATCTAACGTACATGGCAGCTGGCACAAAGTGGCGGTTCATGGGCGTACCGGCGAAGCAATGAGTGCGGCGTTACCGCCTTATACCAGCCTGACACACGAGCAGGCGCCGGCCCTTGAATTTCCGGTATTCTTTACCTCAACCGGCGATTTTCCGCTATCGCTACAGCTATCGCCTTCCCTGCCGTTTGATGAGGCAACGGGCATTAAGGTAGCAGTAGCTCTGGATGGTGAACATGTAGCTACGCTGGAACTGCCTTCACAAAAAGACAAGCAAGCCTGGGCACAGGGGGTAATGGATAATGTCAAAACGCTCAGCACAACGCTTAATATTGAGGCGACTGGTCGTCACCGGCTGGCGGTGAAAGCCTTAACGCCCGGAGCGGTATTACAGCGGGTGATTGTGGACACCGGTAATCTCAAGCCCAGCTATCTCGGGCCGCCAGAAAGACGCGCCCCTTAATCAGGTAACCCGTACAACCTATAAAAATAAAGGGGTCAGAGTCTGAGGTATCCCCACGAATAATATAGCAATATCAG
>OJDQ01000278.1_pt1 | contig 25031 bp, 23 predicted proteins | sample 1592851 | NCBI WGS metagenome assembly OJDQ01 (sample SAMN05416774, study PRJEB24817) | seawater metagenome | isolation source: Sea water | place: Canada:Atlantic | collected 2013-07 | reverse complement strand
TGTTCGTACCGTCCTGGGGTGGTATGATCAACGGTATCATGACGCTGTCTGGCGCATGGCACAAACTGCGCACCGACCCTGTTCTGCGCTTCCTGATTGTTTCTCTGTCTTTCTACGGTATGTCTACCTTCGAAGGCCCGATGATGGCAATCAAAACCGTTAACGCATTGTCTCACTACACCGACTGGACCGTAGGTCACGTTCACTCTGGTGCATTAGGCTGGGTTGCCATGGTATCAATTGGTTCTATCTACCACCTGATCCCGCACCTGTTCGGCCAGAAAGCAATGTACTCTACCAAACTGGTTAACGTTCACTTCTGGTTAGCAACGATCGGCGTAGTACTGTACATCGTGGCAATGTGGATGTCGGGTGTTCTGCAAGGTCTGATGTGGCGTGCAGTAAATGCTGACGGTACCCTGACTTACAGCTTTGTTGAGTCACTGGAAGCATCTAAACCATTCTACGTAGTACGTTTTGTAGGTGGCTGCTTCGTTGTTGCCGGTATGTTAATCATGGCTTACAACACTTACAGAACAGTAAGTGCACCGAAAGGTAGCCTGGTTCCAGAACCAGCCGCGGCATAAGGAGTAGTAGAAATGCGTAATCCACATGAATTAGTAGAAAAGAACGTTGGTCTGTTAACCGTTCTTATCTTAGTTGCTATCAGCTTCGGTGCTCTGGTTCAGATCACCCCGTTGATGTTCCAACAGCAGGTTATGGAGCCGGTTAAAGGTCTTAAGCCTTACACTGCGCTGCAATTAGAAGGTCGTGACATTTACATCCGTGAAGGTTGTGTAGGTTGTCACAGCCAGATGATTCGTCCATTCCGTGCTGAAACAGAACGTTATGGTCACTACTCAGTTGCTGGCGAGTCAGTATGGGAACACCCGTTCCTGTGGGGCTCTAAGCGTACTGGTCCTGATCTGGCCCGTGTTGGCGGCCGGTACAGTGATGAGTGGCACCGCGTTCATTTGATTAATCCTCGAGATGTTGTACCTGAGTCAAATATGCCAGGTTTCCCATGGTTAGCAGAAAACACGCTAACCGGTGAAGACACCGCTAAGAAAATGGAAGTATTCCAGACGCTGGGCGTGCCTTACACAGCAGAAGACATCGAAGGTGCACAGGCGGCAGTAAAAGGCAAAACCGAAATGGAAGCCCTTATTGCTTATCTACAGTCTCTTGGCACATACCTGAAATAGTATGGACCAGGGTACTGTAGGCAGCATATTTACTGTCATCGTCTTCGTCATATTTATGGGCATTGTATGGTGGGCATTTAGTGGTCGAAACAAGAAAAAGTTCGACGAGGCCGCTAACCTCCCCTTTGCCGACGAAGACCAAGAAGAATCAAAGAAAGAATAGCGGGAGTTAACACTCATGAGCATGTTTTGGACAATTTGGATCTCCGTGATCACACTGGGAACCATAGTCGGAAGTTACTTGCTGTTACGTTGGAACCTGACCAACTACACCGGCCATCCGGAAGGCGAGTCAATGGGGCACGAGTTTGACGGGATTGTTGAAATCAACAATCCGCTGCCAAGATGGTGGACCATTTTATTTTACATCACAATCGTATGGAGCTTCTTCTACTTAGCCCTGTACCCTGGTTTAGGTTCCTGGGAAGGCTTTTGGGGCTGGAAGAGTTCTAACCAGAATGTGCAATCTTTAGAAGAGTCAGCACAGGCGAGAATTGACGCGAAAGAAGGCGGTTACCTGGTTCAGTACGACCGTGAACTCGACTTTGCCGCAGAAAAATTTGACCCTATCTTCGAAGCGTACGCCAAAGTACCTGTTGAAGAGCTGGTTAAAAATGAAGAAGCCGTTAAAGTAGGTCAGCGTCTGTTTATGCAAAACTGTTCACAGTGTCACGGTTCAGATGCCCGCGGTAACATGGGCTTCCCTAACCTGACTGATGATGACTGGTTGTACGGCGGCTCTGGTGCCAAGATCAAAGAAACCCTGACCAACGGTCGTAATGCAGCAATGCCTGCGTGGATCGATGCCATGGGTGAACAAGGTATCAAAGAAACCGTTGCCTACGTACTTAGCCTGAGCGGTCGTGAAATGGAAGAAAATCACGATGCACTGGCTGAAGCCGGTAAAGCCCGCTTCATGGCCTGTGCCGCGTGTCACGGTATGGACGGTAAAGGTAACCAAATGCTTGGTGCTCCTAACCTGACAGACAATACCTGGTTATACGGTGGCTCTGAGCGTGCTATCACCGAAACACTGACCTACGGTCGTAACGGTGTAATGCCTTCGTTCAAGAAAACACTGGGTGACAACAAGATCCACGTAGTTGCTACTTACGTGTACAGCTTGTCAAACTAAGGTTTTAAAATATAATGCAAAAGCCTCGTTTTTTACGGGGCTTTTTTATTCTCAATAACAGTAATGCTAATTCGCATAAAGCCCGTTTTAGGGGTTATCCGAATTCGTATTAAACCGGTTCCATAAAGTTCATCAGGAATGCAGTAATGGAAAAAACAGATACCAAACCCTGGTACAAATATTTTTGGCCGTGGTTTCTCATTGCCGTCCCTCTGTCCTCGTTTATCATGGCTTACTTTTTAGTAACCTTTGCCGCGAATACCGAGGACTCGCTGGTGGTAGATGATTACTATAAAGAAGGTAAAGCCATTAACGCCAGTATGGCGAAAGTGGAAGAAGCCCGTCGCCTGCGGATCATGACGGACTTATCAGTTAATGAAGGGCAGATTGCGCTGGAATTTCACAGCGGTATACCCAGTACCGGTAACGCCCTTAAATTAAACTTTTATCACGTCACCTTGCAGGAGAAAGACTTTTCGCTGCTGTTAACCCGCGATGCTAAAGGTATCTATCGTGGCTTTACAGAACAAGACACTACAGGTAAATGGCGGGTATCCCTGACCCCTGTGGACGAAAGCTGGAAAGTACAGCAGGAAATGACGTTACCCCGCGACAATAAGATACGTTTCATTCCCTAATGAATGTAACGGCCATCGAATGCTATCACTGCGGTCTGCCAGCTGAGCCAGACAGTCCTTATCATGCCAACATACTGGGCAAAGACCGCATTATGTGTTGCCCTGGTTGTGAGGCAGTGGCACAAGCCATTGTTGAAAATGGCCTTGAGGATTACTATCAGTTTCGTACCGAACCTGCAGCGCAGGGAGATACCGAGTTTCAGGCTACGCTGGGCAAACTGGCGATGTATGACGACCCTTCCCTGCAGGAAGACTTCGTTATTGATGAAGGTGGTCACAAGCAAATTCAGCTTACGGTAGAAGGGATCACTTGTGCTGCCTGCGGCTGGCTGATTGAAAAACAACTGGCCAAAGTAACCGGTATTAGTCAGGTTTCGGTAAACGTGTCTGAGCGCCGGGCAGCAGTAACCTGGGCAGATGACGTTATTCATTTAAGTGGCATATTAAAAGCGCTGAAAAAGATTGGCTATGCCGCCCTGCCTTTTCAACCGGATCAGCACGAAGCCTCCTATCAGAACGAACAGAAGCAGTTTCTTAAAAAACTCGGCCTGGCCGGGCTCATGACCATGCAGGTGATGATGTTGATGACCGGCCTGTATTTTGATTTGTTTGGCGCTATCGAAGCCGAAACCCGTCAGTACTTTTACTGGGTTGCGCTGGTGTTAACTACGCCGGTGGTATTTTATTCTGGAAGCACTTTCTATTTAGGCGCCATTAAAGCGTTCAGCGCCCGCACGGTGAATATGGATGTCCCGGTGACTATTGCGGTGTTTGGCACCTATATCGCCGGTATAAAATCGACTTTGCTGGAAACCGGTGATGTGTATTTTGAATCCATCTGCATGTTTATCTTTTTGCTGCTGTTAAGCCGCTACCTCGAACACCGCTCCCGTCACCGGGCAACGCAGATTTCAGCGAATATGATGCAGTACATCCCGGTTACCGCACATCGGTTAACCGACCAGGGTAACATTGAGCCCTGCCTGGCTAAACACCTCACCGTTGGGGATAAAGTGATAGTCAAAGCCGGCGAAACCATCCCCGTTGACGGGCGCATCCTCGACGGCGCTTCAGCCATTGATGAGTCGATGCTGACAGGTGAATTTGAGCCGGTGTTGAAAGCCAGCGGCTCCGCAGTTTTTGGTGGTACGGTCAATCAACAAAACACCCTCACCGTCGAAGTGCATCAGCAACTGAAATACGCGCTGGTAAACCAGATTATACGCTTGCAATCTACCGCGATGGCTAATAAACCTAAGGCGGCGCAAATGGCCGATTCCTTTTCGCGCTATTTTGTATTTGCAGTGCTGGCGATCAGTGCCCTTACCTTTGCTTATTGGTCTGTGCAGGGTAACGACGAAGCATTCTGGATTGCCATTGCGGTGCTGGTTGCTACCTGCCCTTGTGCGCTGGGGCTTGCCACGCCGTCGGCACTGACCTGTGCAATGGCCAGGCTCAATAAACAAGGTATCCTGCTCAAACGCGCCGATGCCCTCGAACAGCTCACCGGTATAGATACTATTGCCCTGGACAAAACCGGTACACTTACCGAAGGCAAATTCGGCATCGCCGACCGCTGGTTTGTTAGCCCGGAGCAAGCAGAGCATCTGTACCGGATAACTGCGAGTCTGGAATCCCGCTCGGAACACCCTATCAGCAAAGCGTTTATCAGTAACGAGCAGTTAAAGGTAAGTGATTTTGAGGTAACCGCCGGTGGCGGGATTCGCGGTACTATCAACGAACAACATTACCTGCTGGGCTCAGCAAGCTTTACCCAGACCGACCCCGCCTCGGTGCCAATTGCCGCTAATGTTTATCTGGTATCTGATGGTCGGTGTCTGGCAGCCTATGAAGTGACTGACAGCCTTAAAACCGATACGGGTGAAACCCTGGCCGGTTTAAATGCCTATCAACTCGTACTGTTAAGTGGTGATACCCAGCAAAACGTTGAAAGCCTGGCAGCTAAACTGCCGCTCGCCGTCGCCACCGGCGGCCTGACGCCAGAACAAAAATATCAGGCCGTGCAAGCGTTACAGGCACAAGGCCACAAAGTGATGATGTTGGGTGACGGTATCAACGATGCGCCGGTACTGGCCAGTGCTGATGTGTCGGTAGCTGTGGGTAACGCTACCGATATCGCCAGAAACGCCGCTGACGTAGTGTTACTGAGTGAGTCGCTGGCAACGGTGCCGGCATTACTGTCGATTGCCCAGAAAACCCGTCGCAAAATACGTCAGAACATTCTCTGGGCTCTCGGCTATAACCTGCTGATCCTGCCTTTTGCGGTATCCGGGCTATTGTTACCGTGGATGGCCGTGATCGGGATGTCATTAAGTAGTATCATAGTGGTTTCAAACTCGACCCGATTATTAAAGTAAGGCGGTAACGTGAGTATTATATATGTGCTGATCCCGTTGGCTATTATTCTGGTCGCGGTGGCCTTAGGTATCTTTTTCTGGGCCGTAAAATCCGATCAGTTTCAGGATCTTGAGCGTCAGGGCTACAGCATTTTGTTCGACGACGACTTACCCGAAGAAGAGCGTAAAAAAACCGCCAATCCCCAGGACAAGCCCCATAACGACAATGAGTGACTATGGTTTTATTTCTGCTTTTGTCGTGGGACTGGCCGGTTCACTGCATTGCGTTGGTATGTGCGGGGGCATTGCCGGGGCGTTACGTGCGGCAGTCCCCGGCGGAAAGCCGCCATTAGCCTATATATTGAGTTATAACCTCGGCCGGATTACCAGTTATGCCATTGCCGGGGCGATAACCGGTGTACTCGGTCAGGTTGCCCGTGCTTCGGTAAGCCATGGTCTGATGATATTTCAGTTGCTAAGCGCCCTTATGCTGATTGCCATGGGGTTATATTTAGCCCAGTGGTGGCGAGGCCTGGCTCGTCTGGAAAAGCTCGGCAGCGGCTTGTGGCAACGCATTCGTCCGTATTCCAAACGGTTTATTCCGTTTAAGTCCCCGGTGTCAGCTTTTCCTTATGGATTTATCTGGGGATGGCTCCCCTGCGGACTGGTGTATTCAACATTAACCTGGGCATTAGTCAGCGGTGATGGTTTATACGGAGCCGCCACTATGGCAGCCTTTGGGCTTGGCACTTTTCCCGCACTGATAGCGGTAAGCATTGGCGCTGGCTGGCTATTAAAGCTCCTACAACACCCAAAGACTAAGTCATTAGTCGCAATTTGCCTTATTATATATGCGATTTTCTTGATTTACCGCACCCTAAACGGTAATAATTGAGCGACGCCCACACGGAGACGTAATCTATGTCAAAAGGCTCAGAATTTTCTATTCATTGTCAGAGCTGTAGTTTCAGCCATTTGTGCCTGCCGGTTTCGTTAAATAAAACCGAACTCGATTCGCTGGATGATATTATCGAGCGCAAAAAGCCGCTGCATAAGCACGATAAACTGGTGAAAGCCGGTGATAAATTTAATTCGCTTTATGCAGTACGCGCTGGCTCATTTAAATCGTTCGTCAGTAGCAAGGACGGCGAAGAACAAATTATTGGTTTTCATTTTCCCGGTGACATTATCGGTTTCGATGCCCTGCGCGAAAACGCTCACCAAAGCTATACGCAAGCGCTGGAAACAGCCATGGTTTGCGAATTACCTTATGAAACGCTGGATAAAATGGCGGTACAGTTCCCTAAACTGCGTCATCAGATCATGAGTTTTATGAGTGCTGAAATTAAGCAGGATCACGACCTGATGATGTTGCTGAACAAACGCACTGCAGAAGAGCGACTGATCTATTTCCTTGCGCATCTGTCTAAACGGTTTGAAGACCGCGGATTTTCACCTCGTCAGTTTAACCTCAGTATGACCCGTAATGAGATTGGTAATTACCTGGGATTAACCGTTGAAACGATTTCCCGGCTGTTAACCCGTTTCCAGAAGGAAGGCATTATTAAGGTTGATGGCAAACTCATCACTATCATCGATTTCGAAGCGATGGACAATAAACTGCATAGTATGGATATACCTTCCACCACTGTCAGTTAATCGCTTCTCAGGCTGTTTTTCTCCGGTTTTTATCTATAACTTGATCCCGAACAAGTCAGAAACTGGAGAAACAGCGACTCACGTCGTACACTCATAATGAGTACTTCGCACGGAGAGTCGTTATGATTGATTACACCAACATTCTGGCCGTTGTTGAACCTGAAAGGGAAAACCAACCCGCCATCTCCAGAGCCATTGAACTGGCTGAAAAAACCGGCGCGAAAATTACCGCCCTGATGACTATCTACGATTTCTCCTACGAGATGACCACGATGCTTTCTGGTGAGGAACGCGAGGCGATGCGTCAGGCAGTAGTCAATGAGAGAACCGCCTGGCTCAAAGAGCAACTGGCTGTCTATGGCCAGCCCATCGAAGCAACGGTTGAATGGAACAACCGCCCTTACGAGGCGATCATCAAATATGCCCTGGCCAGTCAGGCCGATATTGTGGTGAAAGCCACCCGCTCTCATGATGATTTGCGCTCGGTTATTTTTACTCCCACCGATTGGCATCTGGTGCGCAAGTGCCCTACTCCGGTTTTGCTGGTTAAAGAGCATGACTGGCCTCAGGATGGCAAGATTGTGGCAGCCGTTAATGTAGGGACGGAAGACCGTGAGCATGCCCAGTTAAACGATCGGCTCACCACTATTGCACAGGATTACGCAAAGCTGCTCAGCGGCCATGTGCACCTGGCCAATTGTTATCCGGGCACACCACTTAATATTGCCATTGAAGTGCCGGAGTTCGATCCGGAGTCTTACAATGCCTCGGTGAAAAACCATCATCTGGAAGAGATGGAGAAGCACAGCAGCAAATACTGCATTCCATTGGACAACTGCCATGTTAAGGAAGGCCTGCCTGAAAAAGTGATCCCACAGGTGGCCAGCGAACTCGACGCCGAGCTGGTGATCATTGGCACCGTTGGTCGCGTTGGCATTTCTGCCGCGCTGATCGGAAATACTGCCGAGCATGTTATCGATGAACTCAATTGTGATGTACTGGCGGTTAAGCCCGAAGGCTTTGAAAGCCCGGTGAGCTAAAGCAAATTGGGCGTGGCAGTTTTACCGGCTGCCACGCTGAACTCTGACATTAATCAGGGATGCAGCCTCCTCTGGCTTCACGTATAATGGCGCCCATCGCAATATGGGTCTTTCTTTATCATGAGTTTAAACATCAACAACGCCGCACCGGCAACGCAAACCAAGCAAAAATACAGCTTTAATAAACTACAGAAGCGCTTGCGCCGTAATGTCGGTAAAGCCATCGACGACTTTGGCATGATTGAGGATGGCGATAAGGTTATGGTGTGCTTATCCGGTGGTAAAGACAGCTATACTATGCTGGACGTGCTGATGTATTTACAACGTATTGCGCCCATCAGCTTTGACATCGTGGCGGTCAATCTTGATCAGAAACAACCCGGTTTCCCTGAGCATATTCTCCCTGGGTATTTGCAAACGCTGGGCGTAGATTATCGGATTGTTGAGGAAGACACTTACTCAATAGTGAAAGACAAAATCCCGGAGGGCAAAACCACCTGCTCTCTTTGCTCACGGTTACGCCGCGGCATTTTGTACCGCACGGCTACAGAGCTGGGCGCCACCAAAATAGCTCTTGGCCATCACCGTGACGATATGCTCGAGACCCTGTTTCTAAACATGTTTCATGGTGGCAAGTTAAAATCCATGCCGCCGAAACTGGTCAGTGATGATGGCCGCCATGTGGTGATCCGCCCCCTGGCGTATTGCACTGAGCGGGATATTGAAAAATACGCTACAGCGGTTGAATTTCCGATTATTCCCTGTAACTTATGTGGTTCACAGGAAAATCTGCAGCGGCAGAACATCAAAATGATGTTACAGGACTGGAACAAGCGTTTCCCTGGCCGCATCGAGTCCATGTTCAGGGCTCTACAAAATGTGACGCCTTCTCATCTGGTTGATAAAAACCTTCATGACTTCAAAGCCATAAAAGCAACAGGCGAAGCGCAACCCGATGGTGACATTGCCTTTGATGCGCCCGAATTTGAATCAGCGAGTCGTTCTGACACTGCAGAATCCATTAATATCGTAAACTTGACGGAATAAGGTTGCTATGAAAATAGGCATCGCTCTGGGCTCAGGTGCAGCCCGCGGTTGGGCTCACATTGGTGTGATCCAGGCACTGGAAAAGCTGGGTGTTAAAATCGATGTGGTAGCGGGCTGTTCGATTGGGGCTTACGTAGGCGCCGCTTACGCCAGTGGCCGGCTCAATGAATTAAAAGATTGGGCATCCTCTCTTACCGAGTGGCAAACGCTGAGTTTAATGGGGATTGGGATCCGTCGCGGCGGTCTCGCCAGCGGTCAGAAAGTATTCGATAAACTCTCTGATGAATTTTGCGCAGCCACCTTTGAATCCATGGATAAACCCTTCGCCTGTGTTGCCACCGACTTGTATTCAGGTCGCGAAGTGGTTTTTAATAAAGGTGATGTGGGCAATTCTGTACAGGCATCCTGCGCAATCCCGGCACTATTTTCACCTATTGCTTACAACGATCGCTGGCTGGTAGACGGCGCCGTGGTCAATCCGGTGCCAGTAAACCTGTGCCGTCAACTGGGTGCAGACTTCGTTATTGCGGTAAACCTCAATGCTGATTTCAGGCCACTGCAAATTGCACGGGAAACCGCCAAGCACGAGGAAACTCAGGAAAAGAACGAGCACTTTTTTAAGAAAAGCCAGGATGTAGTGCGCCAGTGGTTCTCACCGGAGCCAAAGGACGACAGTAAGCATGCGCCAGGCATCTTGAGCGTAATGAGCAGTTCACTGGAAATTCTGCAGGCCCGGGTTACCCGGTCCCGCCTTGCCGGTGAGCCGCCTGACATTTTAATTGAGCCCACTCTTACCGATGTGGGGCTGATGGAATTTCATCGCTGTGCAGAATTGTGTGAAACCGGTGAACAGGTAGTTAAACGGCTCGCCGAGCAAATTCGCTATCAGTTGGTGCTCGATGAAGTACTGCCCGCGTCAGAGGTTGATACCGACGCACTGGAAGCGCCTAAAGCACCGGATGAAGAAAACGAAGAAGTGAATTAAGCATAAGAAAAGGGGCTCATAGCCCCTTTTTATTTTGCGTCACACGCTCACACTAGCTTTTGGCCAGTGCCGTAATTCGTAAGGGGACCTGGGGTAATTTAAGCGATTTCCCCTGCTCCAGCCATTCGTTATCCAGCATTAGCATACCGTTGGTAATTGATGGCGCGCCGGGCACCGGTGCATCCAGTTCATCATCACTGAAACGGAATGTCAGTCCTTTAACCGATGGCATCATAAACGACAAAAAGCCGCCCATTTCGTTAAAGAAAGCTTCGTATTGTTGTTTGATGAAACCCAGTTCTTCGGCGCTGTACTCGGTTTTCAGGTGCTCTGCTGTGGTTTCGATTTGCACCGACATATCACATACATTTGCCGCATCCCCCAGATCAATCACTATCGCCGCATCGGCCAGTTTAAGGGCTCGTTCTTTGGGAACCAAAAAGCGCTGTTCCGGTGATATTGTTAAGGGGATATCCTGTTTCTGGGTGACTATGGTGGCCTGGTTGATAGGACACAGGTTACTGGTGCCCACTCTTATAAACCCAAAAGCAAATTGTAAAGCAGACGTGTTTTCATCGCCTAATTTGTTGATATGGCTATAAAAGCGTTTGTATTCCACTTCAATTTGCTCGGCGCCAACGTTAAAGGCAGAAGCCAGCAAACTCAGTGCGACTAAGGTACGTTTCATTCGGTGATAAACCCTTTGTTGTATCGGATCATATTTTGCAGTTCATTGACGTAGGCAGCACCGCGTTCGGAATAGTTCATTAACCCTTCGGCCAGTGCCAGCCCCGTTACCGGCAATTGTGCCCGACGTAAAGAGGCTCTGATATGACGTAGCTCACGATATGCGTCATGACGGTTAATATTTCGCATGTAGGTGTAAGTAGCGCGCGATAAATTCTCAAATTTCGCCACTTCATGATTAGCACCGCTGTTACGACGGGCCGGCACAAATCCACAGCCCTTTTTGTAACACCACAAACCAAAGAAGTTATACCCTTGCTGAGCAAAGCGTGATGTGCCCCAGGCAGACTCGTTAGCGGCCTGCATCAGGACCAGTTCAACCGGTAGAATATCGACCTTATTGAGTAGTTTTGGAATTTGCGCATCGGCCGGTAAATCCTGGCCTACCCGGTATTCGCCGGCGAGCCACTCCAGGCGTTCATCATCGTCCTCTGTCAGACTGTTACCAGCGGCCAGCTGACGCTGCAAGGTTTGCAGATAATGGCGCAGACTCAATAAGTAATCGTTTTGTTTTTCCACCTCGGGTTTTAAATAGGCAAAAAATGCTTTCTTCTTTTCCGTGGTATCGTCTATCGCTTTAAAGTTCGGTACGGGTTGCTCTGCCTGCTCAGTTTCCGGAACATCCAGAATGTCAGGCTCGCTGGTACCGGTCATCCAGGCAATAACCACTATCAGCGCCATAATGGCTATCGCTATCAGGATTATTTTACTGGTTTCCCGTTTATGCATCGAGTATCGAATCCTTGTCGGTCGGGTGAATTTGTTGCGGCGCTTCATCAACCCCGAACAGGTCGGCATACAAACGCCCCATTACCAGCGTATAGATTGGTCCGACCCACAAAATAGCAAGTCCCATGGTGAACAACACCAATACAAACATCATGGCAAACGCCAGTAGCAGTAACGTAAAAGATAATAAATAGCGGTTGGTAACCCGCGCAGAAAGGATTATTGACGGTAGCAGACCAAGCCGTTTCTCAACAATCAGCACAACGGTAAACTGGGTTACCAGATACACATACAAGCCCGGTAGAATGAGAAGGTTAAGCCCTACCTGCATCACCAGACTGATGAGCAGATTGGCTGTTACCAGTACCAGAATATGCGGAAAATACTGAAATAACTCATTAATGCTGGTCGATTTGTTTTGACTAAGTTTAATACCCAGCATCCTGAAACCAACGATCATCGGCGTCATCAGGATAAGCATAGCGATATCCAGCAAACCGGCATTGCTGGTTTGCATACTTTCTACAGATGTCATATCGAGCGACAGTACATTGATCAGCACCATCATGGCCCCCAGACCGATTGCCATCAGCAACCCGGTGGCTTTTAACAGCAAGCCCAGATGCTGCTTATAATGGGTTTGTGCCTCAGCAAACAGTTGCCTGATATTAAACTGATATTCTCCGGCCAGAGCACGCTCTAAACGGGAGCTATTTACAGGCGATTGATTATTGTCGGTCAAAATGTCGTCTCATAGGGTAATCTCGCCGGGAAGTATACCATTGCCACCTGACTGACCCCAACCACAAAGCATCGATTCAGAGTGTAACCAGTCGTATTGCCAGTGCTACTAACACCACGCCCATTAATCGATCCAGCCAGTAGCCTTTATCACCAATCAATTTGGCCACTTTTGAGGTACTTAGCAGATAGGATAAAAAACAAAACCAAATTCCCGTGGCTAACGCCAGGTAAGCACCGTAAAAAGCTTTTACGGCAAACGGCGTTTCAATATCAATAATGGCAGTAAACAAAGACAGGAAAAACAAGGTTGCTTTAGGGTTCAGACCATTGGTCAGAAAGCCACTAATAAGCGCTTTTTTGGCACTGATAGCAACGGTCTGACCGCTGCCAGACACCGTTGCGGCCGAGTCTGATGGGCCTGCGCGCAGGGCTCCCCAGGCCAGATAAAGTAAATACGCTGCCGACAAATAGCTGATGGCCGAATACAGCCAGGGGGTTGTTTTAATCACCACACTCAGCCCAATCAGCGAGTACGCCACATGTAATAAAATCCCCAGACCTACCCCCACGCTGGTATACATAGCGATACGCCGGCCATAACTAATGCTGTTACGCACAACGATGGCAAAATCCGGGCCCGGACTAGCAACCGCTACCAAATGCACCAGTGCAATGGTGATAAACTCACTCATATATTCCATAGATAACGATTCGCTTAGCAATAATCCTGAATAAACTGCGCCACAAACTCAGGAAGCGTCTTGCCAGCCTGGCCGACGATTTTCTCATCAAACAGACTGTTTTGCTGGCTGGGTTCCAGGTTGATTTCAATGGTACGGGCACCGCTGTCGGATGCCATGGCCACAAAATTAGCGGCGGGATAAACCTGGCCTGAGGTACCGATAGCAATAAACACATCGGCCTGTGCCAGTGCCATGATAATGTCATCCATATGCATGGGTACCTCACCAAACCAAACGATGTCCGGGCGCATCTGTTCGCCGGGTAAACAGCACCGGCATTCAGTGGTGTCGTCAAAATCATCTTGCCAGGGAATCGCTCGGCCCGTGTTGCAGCAGCGTGCGGAAAGTAATTTGCCGTGCATGTGCAGCACCCGTTTACTGCCTGCCCGCTCGTGCAGGTCGTCTACGTTCTGAGTAACCAATAAGAATTGCTCACCAAGAGCCTGCTCCAGTTGTGCCAGCGCTCTGTGTGCAGGATTAGGCTGTACTTCGGGCTGTTGCAATTGTGCTCTGCGCTCATTATAAAAGCGATAAACCAGCGCAGGATTAGCCGCAAAACCTTCTGGCGTGGCCACATCTTCTACCCGGTGGTTTTCCCACAAACCATTATTATCGCGAAAGGTTTTAAGGCCCGACTCAGCAGACACCCCGGCGCCGGTTAACACAACGACTCTGGGTTTATACGTATCAGTCATGGGTAACCTCGACAGGTAATGATTGATTGCCACCCCATTCAGACCATGAGCCATCGTAAACGGAAACCTGTTGGGCGCCGGCTTCCAGAGCGGCCAGTCCAATTACGCACGCCGTAACCCCCGAACCGCAGGAGCAAATAACAGGTTGGGTTAAATCGATATGCTGACCGGCAAAGTACTCTCGTAACGCCGTTGGCGATTTTAAGGTGGTGCCATTGTCGAGTAATTCAGTGAATGGCACATTAACAGCCCCAGGCATATGGCCGCTGCGCAAACCGGCTCTGGGTTCCGGCGCACTGCCTTCAAACCGGGGACGGCTTCTGGCATCCCAGATAGTAACAGCCGGATCGTCGATAGCAGCAAGCACCGTTTGCGTGTTACAGAACCACTCCTGGTGGTCTTGCCCGGCAAATTCCCGAGGTTGAGGGTCTGCTGGTTTATCGACAATGTGGTGTCCGGCTGCTTTCCACGCCGGCAGGCCACCGTTTAGCACTACCGCATTGGTATGGCCCATAGCGGTGAGCATCCACCATACCCGAGGCGCACAGAACAGCCCCGAGTTATCGTAAATGAGTACTGGTGTTTGATGAGTGATACCGAGTTTACCAAACAGCGCGCTAAGCGATGCCGAATCGGGTAACGTATGCGGGAGTTCACAGCTGTGGTCGCTGCCCTCGCCGTCCAAATCAAATTTTATGGCACCAGGAATGAACCCATCGGCTGGATCATCAGCCTGGCCTGACACCGGATTGGTCATGGAAGCAAACAACACAACGTAGTCAGTTAAGTTGTTTGCGCTAATATCGTTTACCGAAATAAGTCGCGGCAATGCTATCTCCCCGAAGTGCAACAAATAATGACTGCATCACCCCATGCCTGGCAGCATAAAGGTGATATGAGATATTGCTTGGGGTGATTATGCCAAAATTCCGCGGAGTTTTTAAATTATTTACTTAATAACAGCAGGATATGGGATCTGGCCTCATGATAAGGGACCTCAGGGTAAAAACTGAGCCGTTCCACAATCACAGGAAAATCGCTGGCCTGTTCATTATTTTCAGTTAAAAAATCCGTGGTGATGAAGTTGACTGCGGCTTCCAGTACCTTATCGCCACCGGTAACGCTCAGGCGGGCATAACGCCCGCCCGGGATGGTCTCAAAGCGCATATCATCTTCCAGCACTAACTGTTTAGCCGGCCGTTCGCAGGCTATATCGAAGCAAAACGCTTCCGGTGTCACGGTAGTCGGATCGTTATGCAAAAAATTAAACGTGCGGTACTGGCCAGGCGGCAATTTATTTTCCCGTCGCCAGCCAATAAACCGCTGAACACTGCCATTTAATCTGGCCGGATGACCCGTATGGCGTAAAGCGCACACCTCCAGTGGCGGCATGGAAATAATTGATACTTGGTCGTTAAAATTGTCTGCTAACGATGATGACATAGCGCTAAGCTCCTCATTCCATTGATGTAAGTAGGGTTGTAACGGTGGCACTGTACCGGTTGCCTTTGCTTTAAACTGAGATGGCGTATAACCGGTTACCCTTTTAAACGCGCGGCTAAAGCTATCGGGTGATTCATAGCCACACTCAAAAGCAATATCCGTAACGGATAACCAGTTTCGGTAAGACAGCATAAAATAGCCGCGCTGAAGTCGGATAAGCTCATTTAACTTACCTGGACCAAGCCCCAGCTTTTGCTGGCACAAGCGTTGAAAATGGCACGGACTGTAGCCGGCTATTTTTGCCAGTTGATGCAGAGAAATATTCTGATCATGATGGGTTTGGAGATAATCCAGAACGTGTTGCACAGCAGCGCACCTGCTTTAGTAAGGGTCAATAGGGCTACCCTAGCAAACCTTAGAGCGCCCCGCCCGACAGATATTGCGATAGAGGTTAAAGCATTCGGACTTCCCGCTGCGGGAACGGAATATCTACTTTTGCTTGCTGGAGTGCTGCAAATATAGCGGCATTGATGGCGTAGCGAATTTCGAAATGACGGTTTGGATCGGCCCATACCCGCACACCAAAATTAATACTGCTGTCGCCAAAGCTGTCGACACCAATAGCCGGGGCTTTGTCTTCCGACAGTCCGCTTACCGTTTTAACCGCTTCGGCGATAACCTCGGTAACCTGTTCTATATTGCTGGAGTACGCCACACCAATTTCCAGCTCTATGAGCATTTGGGCCGCAGAGTTGTGCAGGATCTCCCCCACAATTAACTTGTTGGGGATCTGAATAGACACATTGTCTTCATTAATCAGTAGGGTGTAGGGAAGCATAACCTTGTCAACCACCCCGGCAACCCCACACACCTGTATGGTATCGCCAACCACAAATGGCCGGGTAATGATAATGGTAAAGCCCGCGGCATAATTTGCCAGCATACCCTGGATAGCCAGGCCGGCGCCTAAACCCACTGCACCAACGGCGGCAATAAGCGGAGTAACACTGATACCAATATTGCCAAGAGCGATAATAATAACCAAGCCCAGAACAATAAGCTTACTGGCGCCCCCGGTAAACCGACTGAGCGTAACATCAATATTGCGCCCCACCATCATGTTCTCGACTACGCTGCCTATTTTGGCCGCTATCCACCAACCAATCAGCAAAATAACCAGTGCACCGGCCAGCTGGAAACTGTAGGTAACAGCAAATTCAATGAGGGTGTCGTAGAGAGCCTGGGCTTGCTTTATTTCTTCTTGCATGGATGAGCCAGAAACAGATGTGAGAACAAGCAACAGAGCATAAACAACAATAAGACCGTTAACAAGTAACGGCATCACCCCCACGAATTTTAGTCATGAGAATCAACCGACAAGCCGCCGCCCGGTGGTCTGCCGGCACCAGGCGACAGGGTTAAAAATTCATGTCGAATAACACTGTATTGGGGCAGGTTTGAACAATTTCGGTGCACGTTCCTGACCATTTTTGCGTAAACCATTCATTTTACTCACTTCATCAAGGCTAAAATGATGGTATTCTGTTTGCTTGTTATTATAACGTAATAACTTACGGTCACTACTTTGTACTAGCCTCACGCTGCTATTTTGTAGTTTTAAAAACGCATCCCAATGCAAATGGATTGATGGCCAGAAGGAACCGGAATGAAAACAGTGATTGAATCACCTGCCTTAGTGCTGATTAAGGCATTTGGTTTAAAGCAGGCAGCATTTTTAATTGTGTTATGTAACCTGGCCGGTTACGGGTATGTTGCCCTCACACCCACTGCAAGTTTGCCCGTGACACTCATCTGCGGCGCACTCATGACCTGGTTGGTTGCTTCCATGCTTACCTGCTTACTGGATGAGCTCTTTGTTATCGATACCCTGTTGGCTGACGCCAGCAAGAGTCACAACGAATTTGAATTGATCGCCCGGGCCCCCCGCATTCTTACCAACCACATGAAGTCGGTGTTCGATTTAACCAAAGAAATCTCCCGCGAACGGGATAAACTGGAAGAGTACTTTTCCGAAATGAAGTACTCCTCACTGCAGATGATTGATTCGGCGAATAAAGTGTCGGTGAATGCCACGGAACAATCGGCGGCGACTGAATCTACGGCCGCCGCAGTCAATCAACTTACTGTGTCTCTGGGTGAAATTGTCGAAAAGTTCACGCTGGTGAACGAGGCCGCTGAGCGCGCCAGTGACTTTGCTCATCAGGGCTCACAAAATATTGCCGATCTGGTCAGTGAGTTTGAACTGGTGCAACAGGAAGTGTCGCAAACTCAGCAAGCCATTTTGGTGCTGGGCCAATCTGTTGAAACCGTCCTGGATCTGACCACCTCCATACAAAGTATTGCTGAGCAGACCAACTTGCTGGCCCTGAATGCGTCCATTGAGGCAGCCAGAGCTGGTGATATGGGGCGCGGCTTTGCCGTGGTTGCCGACGAGGTACGTAATCTGGCTGAAGACAGCCGTAAAACCGCCGATATCATTAGTAACCGTATGGCTGAGCTGGATAGTCAGCGCATTCAGGTTGCCGATAAAATGCAAAGTGTCACCAGCCATTCACAGATTTGCTCAGATAAAGCTCAGGGGGCTGCAGAGATGCTGGCTCGCATTGAAACTGAATCGGAGCATTCCAGATCCCAGGTTATTGAAGTTTCTGCCATCACTACGCAGCAAAGCAAAGCCACCGAAGAAATATCTAAAAGCATTGAACGGGTGGTAGAAGGCGCCATTGAAAATGCCAGTATCGCCCGCCAGACCTCTACCGTAGCCGATTACCTGCGCACCCTTACTACCCGCTAGGAGAAACCAATGATAGCTGTAATTTCAGGGATGATCGGATTGTTATTTGTGTTAGTGGGTATCCAGTTATCCATTACCCGCAAACAACAAAAAGAGCGCTTCAAAGCAACCCTAAAACGCGTTGCCATAATTAAGCGTATCATTGGACTAAGCCAAAAACACCGTGGCCTCACCGCAACTTATCTGCAAGGCAATAAAGCCGTTGCCGGTGATCTCAATGAAATCAGGCGACACATAGAATCACTGATAAACGATGCCAATCAGCTCACACAAACCACAGATGAGGAACGCTGGGAAGCCTACCTTGATCACTGGCGGCGACTGGAGGCAACCAGTATGCAACTCACGCCACCAGAGAGCTTCAGGCAGCATACGAGTCTGATAGAAACCTTGTTATATCTGTTACAGGACGTTGCCGAGCACATTGAGTTTGCCGAGACGGACCCATCCATCAACGACGCCCACTTTTTATGGCGGGAATTTCCCCAACTGGTGGAATATATCGGTCAGGCCAGAGCAATAGGCGTTGCCACAGCGACTAAAGGCGTGTCTACCCAAATTGATAAAGTAAAACTGGGCTATCTGTGCGAAAAGATTAATCTGATGAGCGAAACCGTGTTCGGTAAGTTAAATCAGGTCGCCAGCGTTTCAGAAAGCAGCCAGTTGCAGCAGGCAAAACAAGCCTGCCTGCAAATGGTCTGTTTAATTAACGAGCAGTTAATCGGCCCCGATAAGATTAGTATTACCAATCAGGATTACTTCGCCAAAGCCAGTCACACCATGGAGCAATGTAATACTTTGCTGGATAACGAGTTGTCGGCAATTGTTACCCGGTTTAGTGATTAACAGCCTGTTCAGGCGGGTTGCATAGCTCCGACGGGCAGAATAGTTTGTCCTCTGCCCTGCTTTTTGGCGGTGTAGAGTAATTGGTCGCAGTGGGCAATTGCCAGATCGATATCCTCATAACTGCTGAGTTCGACCAGCCCACAAGAGAAAGATACCGCAAACTCCTCAGCGGTGCTTTGCCAGGTGGAAGTGGCGTGCAAAGCCGCTCGAATATCATCCATCACTTCTTTTGCCTGGTGTACTGTGGTGTTTTTTAGCAGTAGCAGGAATTCTTCTCCGCCGTAGCGACAATACTGATCGGTACTGCGTAATCGCTGTCGTATAATCTGACTGCACTTAACCAGCACTTCATCACCGGTTTGATGGCCGTAGGTATCGTTAACTTTTTTGAAGTGGTCGATATCAAGTAACGCAATACAATTTCCTTTGCGAGGTTTGGTAAAAACCTTGGTCAGCAAATTAAACATAAAACGTCGGTTTGGTGCATTGGTAAGCGGATCAGTATAAGCCAACTGATGTATCCGTCGCCGTTGCACAAACAACCAGGCTGCCAGAGTGGCTATTAATAACATCACTAACAACGCGATGATCGTTTTGAGGTTGGCGGTTTCGATGACTTGTTGCTGAGCGATGTGGTCGGCTTTTAATTTTTCAAAATTAACCAGCTCAATATCTGCCTGCATGCCTCCGCTCAGTTTTTCCAGCCGGTTATTTAAGGCATTCAGTAACTTGTCACGTTCTTGCTTTACCAGTTGATAACTGGCCTTAATGGCTAGCTCAGAATCACTGTTAAATTCAGCTAAAAAACGTTCTAACTCAGTAACATGTTTAAAATCGGTCAGATTAAACTGGTTTTCATTTTCGGCCATAACCTGTTTGAGTTGCGTAAGTAGTGCCTTTGCAGCAGGCATATCCCTGCTTAAACCTGCTTCCGTGGTATTAACGGCCAGCATTCTGGCTTCATCAACCACATCCCAGTCTTCTGGTTTTGACGACAACCTGGCCAGCCCAAGCAATTGAAAAGCCTGCTGCAAATCACCCGGTTGCCCACGTCTCGCATACACAGACACCTTGGCCAGTAAGGCATAGAGCTGCGCAGACGGATGCTCTCGCTGGGCTATAACCAGCAGTTTATCAGCATAAGCAAGCGCCTCGTTGTATTTACCCAGCTGGCTGGCTAACAAAACCATTAAAAAATAATCACTGCTGGCCATCATTTGCGGTGAAGTTTTCGTCGCCAGCTCGAAATAGGTTTCGCCATATTGATAAGACGACTCATAAGCCCCTAAATCATAAAGAATAGCGAATAGGTGAAAGAGAACAAATTCCTTATCGAATAATAAGCCATACAAATCATTACCGGTATTGGCCTGTATTTCAGGTAGCGCGTACATCAACTCTTCCAGCGCGTTTAATGAGTCCTGTTTAAAATCGAGATAAAAAACGGCCAGCATACTGGCAACCTGAGCAACAGCAACTTTGTTGCCGGTAATTAAGAGCTCCTGTTTAAGCGCCTGAAGCTTAGCTTCGTCCTGCTCAATAAAGCCCGCCATCAGAGAGCGTGCAGCCGCGTAGTAAACCTCATCAATGGCTTTTAGTGTTTGCCAGTCTGCTTCTGACGGAGACTCGATGGATTGCCATGGGGTGTATTGAGCCAATTCTGGCTGACCACCCTGAACATAAATATAGCGAAACACACGGGCAACGGGGGTATTCGCAGTCAACAGATCGGTTTGTCTGGCTGCTTCAATAAATTCCGCAGTATCTTTATTTCGATACTGAAAGAGACCGGAATACTGGTAAAGCGATGGTTCAGCCTCGGCGGCCTGAACATGAGGAAGGGTTAACAACAAAAAACAACAACACGCGAAAACCTTAGCTTTAAACACAAAAATCCCTTTAGTGCGTTAACGACAAACTAATAGGGTTAATTTACCTTTAAGACCAGATAGATGCAATTACCGTGGAATCATTGTTGCGCTAGTCGTCAGCAAGAAAATCTCACGAAAACTTTTAAAATAACAGCTAAACCACGATGCCCGTTGCTACGAACATCGTGGATAGATAGAGGGGTTATGAGGCTTCGCTATCTGGCAACCAGCACAACGCCGCCCTGGCCTCTTAATGACAGCGTCATCTGGCCATTTTCAGGTACGGTGACTTTTTTGCTTTGCGTTTTGTTATTTGCATTATCAAACAATAATTGCACTGATTTTCCAGCCAGCATCGGCAGGTTAACAGATAGCTCTTTGGCACTTTTCTCGCCATTTACCGCCACTACATACCAATGGCTGCCCTGACGTCTGCCCAGTACAACATGTTTACCCGGATAACCGTCGACAAACTGGGTTTCATCCCATGTCGCGGGGACCGCACGAATAAAGTCGAGCACATGCTCAGATTGCTCATTGAGGTTATTAGGCGTTAAGCCAAAATGCTGCACCGGTGACTGATACAGCACACTGGTTGCCAGTTCAAAGGTGTCGGTGGTTGAACGAATCGTTCCGCGCTGCTGATCGCGGGATAAGCGGTCATTTAAAAACACCGGCGCAAAATCCATTGCAGCAACGGTATTACGCGTAAACGGCAACATGGTGGCGCTGTACGCGTGCATATCCAGTGCATTCTGGCTGAATACCAGGTTTTCAGACGCTAAAACGGCCTCTGAGGTAACGAAGTTCGGAAACATGCGCTCCCAACCCCGCGGTAAGGTGCAGCCATGAAAGGTTACCCCTATGCCATAATCGTTAGCGTCTGACAGGATCCCTTCGTAAAGCGCCATGGTGGCTTGTTTGTCACCGCCAAAGAAATCAACCTTAATCCCTTTTACGCCAATCTTTTGCAACCAGGCCATTTCCTGTTTTCGGGCAATAGACGTATTCATTTTGTCCTGAGGCGTTTGTGGCGCATCGTTCCACCAACCGTTTGAGTTGTACCACAGGATCACGGCTACGTTTTTATCCGCAGCATACTGCACCAACTCTTCCATTTTATCCCGGCCGATACGGGCATCCCACCAGTTATCAATCAGCACATATTCAAAATTAAGTTCGGCGGCCATATCAATGTACTTGATCTGGTCCTCGTAATTAATGCTGTTATCCTGCCAGACAATCCAGCTCCAGGTTGCCCTACCCATCTTGTAGTCTTCAGATGGCTCATACAAAGGCTTAACCACATCGTAACTCACTGTTGTTTCAACAATGGGCTCTAAATCCTGCCCCACCGTAATGGTGCGCCAGGGCGTGGTTGCCGGTAATGCCATAGAGGCATAGGTATCACCAATACCGGCATTTTCACCGGGTTGTGGAAAGGCAATCTTGTAAATCCCTTCGGCATTGCCCTCACTGAGACGAGAGCCTACGTAATGGCTGTCTACCCCGGTTTCAGACAGTAATAGCCAGCCCTTGTCGTCATTTTTAAACAATGCCGGAAAAGTATAGCCAACGCCGTTTGGAGAAGCTTTGGCCATCGATTCATCGAAGGTATACCCTTCTTCGTAACTGGGCTTAGTGCCGTTCCAGCCTGTCATAGGCAGGGCTTGGTGGGTAATAAAAGTTGTCGCTTTGTTTGGCAGGTTAAAACTGGTGGCTTCACTGAGTACCTTGAAGCGGGTCGCTTCATTATTGGATACCACGTGGTAACGCAGTGCGATGTCGTTATCAGACACCTGGAATATGATGCTGATCTCATCCCCTTTTGCATTACGAAAGCGACTGGTTAAACCGTTGGCCTCATAAGTCACCTGACTGACTTTTGCTCTATCGAGTTCGTACTGTTCCAGAATGGTGTTACGTTTGCTGTCGATATACGTCAGGTCCTGACTAAAATCTCCAATAGAACTGTTTAGTCCCAGCGGTGAACTTTCCAGAAATACTTCACCCATATAGGTAACAGTGTAATGAGGTTTACCCTTTGATAGTGACAATGAAACGGCGAGTTGATTATCCGGCCCTTTGATTGTTTCCAGTAGTTCAGCCAACGCCGTCTTGGGCGCAATAACGGTTGCCAGGCAAATCGGCAATATCATTCCGTAGCGTTTCATTGAGTATCCTGTATTAGTTAGTAGCACATCCTTATTAAGTTATCATAATACAATACGACATTAACAATTTAATAACTAATCAGATTTAATTTTACCCGTTATGATAATCGGTATTCAGGGGGAGTTTTAAAAAAGGAAAATTGCAGAAGTAAAACAATATAATCCGGACACAATAGCAGATATCAAAGTCTGTTTGAGTTTGTGAATAAAAGAGAAGTTTATATTTGAAATGGTGCCCGGGGCCGGACTTGAACCGGCACGCTGTTACCAGCGAGGGATTTTAAATCCCTTGTGTCTACCAATTTCACCACCCGGGCATGGGTTGCACTGCTGTGCCGGTGCGGGCTGGTTGCCCTTTAAAAATGGAGGCGGAACCCGGAGTCGAACCGAGATCCACGGATTTGCAATCCGCTGCATAGCCATTCTGCCATTCCGCCTTTGATTGCGTTGTGACGACAGGCCGTCTACTGCAAACGCAACATTCGAGAAATTGGAGCGGGAAACGAGATTCGAACTCGCGACCCCAACCTTGGCAAGGTTGTGCTCTACCAACTGAGCTATTCCCGCTTTCATTTCGTGCTGGTTAACTTACCGAATGGCTCACTTACCTGATGGTAAAACTCCTGAGAGTTGTTGTGTTCCGTTCTAGTCAGTATGTCCTGCTTCGAATGTGGGAGGCATTTTACTTGCCCTCACGAATGTGTCAACTACTAAAAAACCACATTCGACGCTATTTTCACCAAAAACGGATCGTTTGGTCATAAATCCGTCATTTAGCTCAAAAATTGCTAATTTTTAATGCCTGATAAATGCGGCCAGGCTGCCCGCGTGTAGCTAATCATTGACCAAACCGACAGCCAGGTAGCGATATAGAGTAAAATATACCCCAGTGAAACCCAGTAAATTGGAAAACCCATAAACTCTTCCAGGCCCGACAACAGCCCAATTAAGGCTAACATTTGCGCAGTGGTTTTCGCTTTACCGATAAAAGACACCTGAACAGTATCCCGTACTCCCTGAGAACCCATCCATTCCCGTAAGGCGGAAACATAAATTTCCCGCACTAACAGTAAAATAGCCGGCACGGTGATCCAGACTGAATCATAAGAATGAGTAATCATTAATAAAGCCGCAGCAACAATCAGTTTGTCAGCTACGGGATCTAAAAACGCACCAAATGGTGTTGATTGCTGTAACTTGCGGGCCAGGTAGCCATCAAACCAATCGGTAATGGCCGCAAACCAAAAAATAAAAGCAGCCGTTTCGTGCGCCCAACGCCAGTCGAGAAAATACACACCTACAAAAATTGGAATTAGCACTACCCGGATTAGGGTAATTACGTTAGGGATCGTCCACATAAACTACTCGGAAGGGGTTTCCTTTTTATTAAGGCTATTGTCACACGATATAACCGATTAAGAAACTGCCAATTGAATTTAATATAAGGTGACTCTTATTAATTATGCAAATGGTCGTAAATCGTCTCGGCCAGCTCATCGCTGATCCCGGGTACACTGGCAATCTCATTGCGGCTGGCTTTTTTAAGCCCCTGCAGACCCCCCATGTATTTCAGTAGCGCCTGACGTCGCTTAGCCCCGACTCCCGGGATAGACTCCAGTGAGCTGGTTGTTTTGACTTTCTGACGGCGATTACGGTGCCCGCTTATGGCGAATCGGTGCGACTCATCCCGAATATGCTGTATAAGGTGCAGTGCCGGACGGTCTGCGTTAAGGGGAATGGTATCGTGGGTATCAGCCAGGATCAGCGTTTCCAGACCGGGTTTACGGGTGGTGCCCTTGGCTACCCCAATTAGCAGTGGCTTTTTGTCGTGCGGCCAGTCCGCAAAGAAATCTTCAGCCTGGCCCAACTGCCCTTTACCGCCGTCGATAAAGAGAATGTCAGGGATTTTCTCCGCATCCTGCACGTTTTTATAACGCCGCTTTAAGGCCTGAGCCATGGCGGCATAGTCATCACCGGGTGTAATGCCTTCAATATTGTAGCGTCGGTAATCGCTCTTTAATGGCCCTTCACGGTTAAATACCACACAAGAGGCCACGGTTTGCTGACCGGAGGTATGACTGATATCAAAACATTCCATGCGCTGTATAGGATCGTCCCACTCCAGTGCTGATTCTAAATCGATATACCGGGCAAACAC
>OJDQ01000276.1_pt1 | contig 25073 bp, 22 predicted proteins | sample 1592851 | NCBI WGS metagenome assembly OJDQ01 (sample SAMN05416774, study PRJEB24817) | seawater metagenome | isolation source: Sea water | place: Canada:Atlantic | collected 2013-07 | reverse complement strand
CCCGTAGAAAGATCGGTCAACCGATCAGTATAAATTTCTTAACTGATCGGCATTAGACATTAAGTCGGCTTTTTCTTTTTCTGCTGCTTTACAATAAAAACGCGACGCCCCGGGGTGCCGCATCAATTATTATTCCGCGGCGTCTTCTTCTGCTGTTTTCACTACTTCCAGTAATTCAACTTCAAAGATCAAGGTTGAATTAGGAGTGATGTTACCTGTGGCACGTTCACCATAAGCCAGTTCAGAAGGAATGAAGAAACGGGTTTTGCCACCCTCTTTCATGGTTTGAACGCCTTCGGTCCAGCCTGGGATTACCCGGTTTAGTGGGAATACGGCAGGCTCACCGCGCGAGTATGAAGAATCAAACTCAGTGCCATCCAGTAAGGTTCCTTTGTAGTGAACCTTAACCGTGTCGGTGGCAACCGGGCTGGCGCCTTCACCTTCAGCCATCACTTCATACTGCAGGCCTGATTCAGTGGTTACTACACCTTCTTTCTGACCGTTTTCAGCCAGGAACGCTTCGCCTTTAGCGATGTTTTCTTCAGCCATTTTGCTGGCCAGTTCCTGTTGCTTGGCTTGCATTGCCTGCTCGCCAGCTTGTGCCAGTTGCTGAATTTCTGCGGTTTCAAACATCAGGGTGTTACCCATGCCGTCTTTGATACCTTGCATCAGTGCTTCTTTGTCGATGCTTTCACCAAACTGTTGCATTTGCTTGTCGCGGGTAAATACGAACATACCCATGCTGGCACCCATCGCGTACGCTTGTTTTTGCGTATCGGTCATTTCTTCTTTAGTCAGCTTAGGGTCCTGGGCGGGTTCGGTAGTGGTGCCCTGTTGAGGCTGACAAGCTGCCAGACCCAGTGTAGCCATGATAGTTAGGGCAACGAGCGACTTTTGCATAAACTTCTCCGTTAGTTGGTCTCTTGCAACAGCGCCTGTGGTGCTGCTACAAATAAAATTCTAAAAATGTAAACCAGGTTGTTAACGCATTACTGTAACACGCCTGATGCGATAATCACGAATATCGCTACCACATTGCGTCTAATCCCGGGATCAGCGACGTATATTACGATTTCGTGCTATGTTAATGCGAGCATTCGCAATAAGAAAGGCCTATGACAACACCACAACTGAAAATGTTCACTCATCGTCTGATTGTTACGCTACTGGCGGGATTTAGTTTAGCCGGGTGTATCGTACCCGACACCACGCCGGACAATCAGTGGCGCATTGTAGAGGATGGTGCGTACGCTGCAGACGTATCAGTGGATGGTCAGTTAAGTGTGGTGTCGGGCATTAATAACGGCATACATGTGTGGCGTTATGGAGAGGCGCAGCCGCTGTTTCAATGGAGCCATCAAAGCGAAGACGGCGATCAAAGCAATAACCTGGTGGCAAACGTGCATATTAGCGCGGACAATCAGTTTGCCGTGACGTCGGATCGCGAGGCGTTTGCTATCTGGAGTTTAACTTCCGGCGAACCCATTGGTTTTTGGCGTATTGATGAATCGACGATTCGTGACGTTGCACTGGCCAATGGCGGCCGTGGTGTGCTGGTGGGGCGCTCCAGCGGCAAAGTGATGTTTTTTGAACCGGAAAGTGGCCGGCGCATTGAGTTTCTTGGTCATCAGGAACGCATTAATAGTGTGGATATTACCCCTAATGGCCGTTACGCCCTCACGGGGGGAAACGACTATGTGGCTTACCTCTGGAACACAGATAGCGGCCAGGTGATCCACACCTTCACTCATCCCAGTCGCGTTACCCTGGTGGCACTGGATGATGAAGGGCGTTATGCCTTTACTGCCGACAGTCAGCAAAAATCGCAGATCTGGAACGTACAAACAGGTGAACCGATTAGTCAATTGCAGTATATTGCGCGCCAGAAGATATTTACCGATGCCGTGTTTTCTAAAGATGGTAAGTACTTGCTTACCGGAGCCCCTTCCCGAAGGTTGTATTTGTGGGAAGTCGCCACAGGTGAACAGGTGGGAGAATGGAAAGTCGCGCCTCGCGAGAATATGTCACCCCCTTCGGCCGTGGTGTATGGTGTGGGCTTTTTGGATGGCGAGCACGTGTTATCGGTAAGTAGTAGCGGATTGGCTGAGCTGTGGAGTATGCCCTGATATGACAACGAACAACGAAACACTGGCTGGCGATTTAGCCAAAGCAGAAGACGCTATTGCCGAGCTTGAAACTAAGCTGGCATTTCAGGAGCACACCATAGAGGCTCTGAACGAAGCGTTATCGAGTCAGCAAATGCAAATCGATAAAATGCAGTATCAGTTGCGGCATGTTATCGATAAGATCAAAGGCATGGAGCCTTCCAATATTGCCAAAATGTCGGAAGAGACCCCGCCGCCCCACTATTAAGTGCTGCGTCTAAAGCTTGCCTGCCAGTAATACCTGTAACCAACGAATATCCTCCTGCCCGAGACGTGCTTTGGCATGCAGGGCCGGATCGGCCAGAATATCCTTATACACATGACAAACCGCGGTTTCGGTAAGGTTGCGCCAGTGTTCGCTGTTTAGCTCAGGCAGACTGGCCCTGGCCAGATTAGGATCGTGCAGCGGATCGTGCTGTGCTTCGCTGGTCCGCAAGGCAAATTCCAGTTCGTGAAGAATGGGGTTAATCACTTTAAGCGTGGTGGACTCTGAAAACTGACCCAGTACATGCTGTTCTGCTTCGTGGGCCCTTTTCTCCAGTTGTGCCCGGGTTGCTTTTTCGCCTAAGGGCTTAAGACCATGCCTTGCCAGTAAGGCTGAGATGCCAGGTAAAACCGCTTTAATGGCAATCCCCGCACCGATGAGCGGATTAAACACGGCGGCAATCGCTCCGATAAGCAGCATGCCATAGGTCAATTTAGTATCCAGCGCGTCAATATCGTTAGCCAGTTTTTCCAGCGAGCTGACATTCCCCTGATGAGAGGCGTTAGAGAGGTTGCGGGCTGCTTCAATCATGTAATGGCGTAGCGTGCCCTCGTAATGCTCATTGGGAAAGTGAAAAATCCGTCGCTTGGGGAGCGCATTAACCTCTGGCACGCCTTTGGGCAGATAGCGCATGGTATGCAGAGAAAAACCGGCGTCGCTGGTGAAGTTGGGGATCACAAAATAGTGTTTTTCATCGTACAGGCGTTCGCTCTCTTCGCCACGTTCCAGCGAGATCAACACAGGTAATTTACCCACCTGCTGTTTAATCAGAGTTGCGGTGTTATCCAACTCTGATTTCAGGCTATCCAGTCCGTCGCTCAAACGGTTGAAGAATGACTTCATAGCCGGTTATCCTATCAGCCCGGCTAACAGTTTGTGCCCGCTTTCGGTTAGCAGGTAACCCAGACCAACCAGATTAAGCAGTACCGTAAACCAGAACATGGCTTTAAAGTCGCGCTTTGCGGATTTATGACGCAGCCACTGCTGCGCTAAATAAGCGCCGGGCCAGCCGCCAACTAATGCTATCAGGTGTAATTGGCTTTCAGGAGTACGCCAACGGTTCTTGCGGGCGGCTGATTTATCAGTGGCATACATCACCAATGCAATCAGGCTGGCCAGTAGATAGACATAAGCTACCTCAACGGGTAATCGGCCAAACAAAATGGCGCCACTGAGCAGGGCAGCAAAGGGCAATAACACCGGTAGTCGCATCTTGTTCCTGTTGCCTGGGGGGGGCGGCTTCGCTGTTTTTCGGCGACTGGGCTTAGCGGCCGAAGGGCTGTCGTTAACCAGACTCACCTCTACGGCTTTAATTTTACCTTTGCGGTCCTGACGGGTTTGGTACTGGATCATATCGCCGCTCTGCGGGCGGCGGGAATAAAAGCTAAACGCTTTAATGTGTACAAACGCTCGCTGGCCGCCACCTTGGGGCTCAACAAAGCCGAAGCCCCGGTTATCGTCCCAATTTAGCAGTTTGCCCCGTAACTTCACGAGTTCAGGCCGGGCAAACGGCTACCGGCGCCTGGGGCGCGGTAGCAAGGCAGGAAAAAAACATTAACTGTTTGGCTTGTCATCTTCTGCCGGGGTTTCACTGGCGGCGGATTTAGCAGACTGGGATTGCGGTTTTTTCGCCTTGGTAGTCACCAGGTCGCCGTCAATTACTGCACTGCCCTGAATAAGGTCTTCCAGTGTGCCATCTTCAGCATCCACTAAACCCACTTCGCGCAGTAAAGAGTCCACTAACGGGGCATTGGCGCGGTAGTTAAGTGCCGCGCTGGTAACCTGATCCGCCAGGCCAGCACCGCCGCTTTCGCCATTACCGCCAGCACCACCAAGACTGTTGCCATAGCCTTGTAAAATCTTAATGCCGTCAATGTTTTCTAAAGGTTTAACCGCATTGGCGATAATGTCTGGCAGTATTTTAAGAATGGCCAGAGACCGTTGCAGATCAATCTGTTCGTCTTTAAGCGTGTTTTCGGCTTCATACATGGATTTCTTACCGGCCGCTTCCACTGCAAACACTTTCTCGTCGGCTTCGGCTTGCAATTTCTTGGCATCGGCGCTGGCCCGGGCTTCGGTAAGAATGGCCTCTGAAGTATTAATCGCCGCTTCACGTTTCGCTTCAGCTTCAACGGTAATGTTCACCGCTTCACGCTCTGCTTCCTTACGGGCGTCGATCACTTCAATTTCCATGCGGCGATTGGCTTCTGCTACCTGGCGGGTAGTGATAACGGCTTCTTCTTTTTCTACTTTGAGCTTCTCAGCTTCGGCCGCTTTGGCCCGTGCAGCCGACTCTTCTTCTGATTTACTGGCAATGGCGATTTGCTTGTTCTGCTCAGCCACTTCAATTTGTTGCATTTGCAGAATGCGCGCTTCGTCGATAGCTTTACGTTTTTCTATCTCGCGGGCTTCAATGGTTTGCGCTTTTTCGATTTCTGATTCTGAAATCGCTTTCTCTTTAGCAATTTCAGCCTGGCGTTCTTCCTGGTCTTTTTGCTCGCGTTGCTTGGCGATTTCGGCCTTTTGCTCCTGGCGTTTGAAGGCCAGCGATTGTTCCTGCTGGATGCGGGCTTCTTCTTCGTCGCGTTTAATATTTAACGACAGTTTTTCCGCTTCCAGGTTACGCTGTTCAATCTTAATTCGGTTTTCTTGCTGAATATCGTTCGTTTCTTTGCGCTTTTCTTCAATGATTTTAGCTAACCGGGCCCGGCCTTCGGCATCGAATGCATTGTTTTCGTTAAAGAATTGCAGGTCGGTCTGGTCGAAGCCGGTTAAGCTCACCGATTCCAGCTCCAAACCGTTCTTTTCCAGATCGTTAGCTACACTTTGCTGTACCTTTTGCACAAAGTCGGCACGCTGCTCGTGCATTTCGGTCATGGTCATCTCCGCCGCTACTGCACGCAGTACGTCAACGAACTTGGATTCCATGAGCTTTTTGACTTCTTCGGCACGGGTAGTACGTGTGCCCAGGGTTTGTGCCGCCATGGAAATGCCGGCGGCGTTTGGCGCTACGCGCAGGTAGAAATCGGCTTTTACATCTACCCGCATGCGGTCTTTGGTGATCAGCGCATCTTTAGAGGTTTTCTCTACCTCAATGCGCAGGGTGTTCATGTTGACCGGAATAATTTCGTGAACCACCGGCAGTACCAGCGCGCCACCATCTTTAATCACTTTCTCACCGCCAAGGCCGGTTCGAACAAAGGCGGTCTCTTTTGTGGCCCGGGTGTATAAACGGGCAAAAATAAAACCAATAACGAGCAGGCCAATGACGGCTGCGCCAATCATTACCAGCATAAAAGGTAAATTACCTAATCCTGAAGTTTCCATAGTTACAGCTTCCATCGTAAAGAGTTAAAGGTCGGAATAGCGACTTGCTAACCAGCGGTAGTCCCGCTTTTGTATTAATAATATTTTTTCGCCCTGGCTGAATTGCTCATCAGGCTCAAGGGGCTCTACCAGCAAATAGTGTGGCTGGCCATGGGCATCAACAAATTTGCCCTCTGCCGGGCTGTTCTGGCGGGCAACGCCAACGGTGATGTGACCAACCGTGCCAACCAGTTCATCGGCTGTGGTGGCTGATGACTCCTGTTTAGGGAGCAGGCGGGCGATAAAGGTGCCGAACCGGGCCGTGAAAAACAGGCCGGCTACCACAGCCAGAAGCGTTATCAGCCAACGGGCAAAATAGGTGTCCAGCAGCGTAAGAGAAAGAAAATTAAATGTCAGACCGGCAGAACCGAAAGTGGTAAGCAGTAATACCAGCCAAACCAGCAGGGGGACTCTATCGAGCGCCAGCCAGCTACCAAACTCGGTAAAACCTGAAGAAGTATCAGCGTCGGCATCCAGTGCCGCCTGATCGTCGACTAGCCCTAGCAGGCTAACCCCAAAAAACATCCCTGCCATTTCCAGAATGAAAAGCGCTATAACAATGCCCAGCGCACAGCTAAACCAGAAATTGGCATCATCTAATAAGAATGACAACATGCCACCGTCCCTGATGGTGAATCCATAAGCAAGAAAATAAGTTTAATCCCAAAGTATTGGGTTGGCAAAACATTTAGAAAAAGCCTGACTGACTTGCTTAAATCAGTGATATCGTTAATCTACTCTGAACAGATTATAATCAGCAGTTAATAACCGCTTTCAGCTATGAAATGCTGTTAGCAAGACAACGGAAGTTCACATGGAAGGCTCTATCCACTATACCTTTGCCGGCTTTTCGCTGGAAAGCGGCACCGGCCGTTTGTGTTACAACGGTGAAGCCCGGCAAACTACAGGTAAAGTCGCGGATTTTTTGCTGCTGCTGGTTGCCAATCCAGGTGAGGTGGTCACCAAAGACCAAATTCTCGATTCATTATGGCCGGATCAATTTGTTAGCGAAGCCTCTATTTCGCGATTGGTGTCTGACACCCGGCAACTTCTCAATACCGATGAACCTGAAAATGAATTTATTCAAACCGTGCGCGGCAAAGGGTTTCGCTTTGTCGCACCGGTTGCCATAAAAGAAAATACCGTTACTCAGCCGTCACCGTCAGCTAACAGCAGGCCTCGCTGGAAGCTGTATGGCGGAGTGGTTTTTCTGGCGGCGCTGGCCTTCGTTGCCGTGTTAGCCGTAGCCAGATGGTGGCAGTCACCGGGTAGCTACGTGGTGGAGGCCGACCAACGAATTGTTGTGCTGCCCGTATGGGTCCAAACCGGCGATATCCAGGACAGCTGGGCGGAGTTTGGCATTATGTCCATGTTCACCCAACAGCTTAGAGAATATCCGGATATTCAGATTGCCGATGTCGACTCGGTATTAAGCGGGCTCAATGCCCTGCCTTACAACGCCAATGCAAGCCCGGCCGACAAGTTTGAACTGATATGTAGCGCGTTGGGTTGCCAGGCATTGGTGATCCCAGAACTTAAAGTACTAAAGGGTAAGCCGGTACTTACTTATCGTATCGTTCAGGCCACCATGCAGTCTCCGGAATTTATTTTTAATCATGCCAGCGTGATGGAATCCGCCCGTCAAATGCTCACCCATGCAGTGGGCCAATTGGTCCCCGTGATGCAGGAACGCCTGGAGCTCAAGCCGCTGTACAGTGACAACCAACGGGCCAATATGCAGTTTGCCATGGGCGTGAGTGCGCTGTATCACGGAGATTACGTTTCAGCGCAACAATCACTGCGTTTAGCTATCCAGCAACAGGATGATTTTTTCTGGGCGCGTGCCTATCTGGCCGATGTGCTGTACCGCACCGGTAATTACCAGGGCGCAGAGCTTGCGGTCACAGCTTTAACCGAGCAAGCCTCATCAGCCCGGGCCGAGCTGTATTTGGGTAACCTTACGGCCAATATTTTGTATGCCAGGGGGCAGTTAAAAGACTCTATCGATGCCTCCGACCCATTAATTGTAGCCGCTTCAACCGCCAGTGAATATGAGCTTCAGGGCAACCTGCTGATGAACACTGGCTCCAGCTATACGGCGCTGGGGGAGACCGCTGAAGCGATAGATTACTTGCAGCAGGCTATCACCGTGTATAGCCAGTACGAGCTTACTCTTAGAGAAGGGCAGGCCCGCCTGAATCTGGGTAATGCCTTGTTTTTAAGTGAGCCCAACTCGGCCGAATCTACCCAGCAATACGAGCGTGCTGCAGCGATTTTTCGTCAGTTTCAGGCTAAGGCCTATTTAGCTTATGCCTTGTCTGCGCTGGCTCAGCAAAAGCGTCATTTAGGCAGGTTAAAAGAAGCCAGTGCGCTGATTAGCGAAGTAGCTAACTTGTACGCGCAGGCGGGTGATGAGGAAGGCCTACTGTTTGTTAAAATCGAGCAGGCCGATATTGCGGTGCTACAGGACGACCTGGCAGGCGCATTGGCATTGGCCACAGAAGCCTTTGAGCAGGCGGGTAGTCAGTATACTTATGTGCGTTCCTATTCGTCTGCCATGATGGCGCTTATCTACCTTGCGCAGGATAATCCGCAGCCAGTGCCGGCGCTGCTTGCTGAGCAGGACAAGTATGAATGGTTTGATCCCCGCGCTAATTTCAGTTTGCTAAAAGCCAGCTACGCACACTGCACGGGAAAACTAAAACAAGCTTTAGCCGAAGCGCAGGCAGTGAAGGCTGAGCTGGGTGAGCAGTGGTCAGATGCACATCAGGCTTATCTTACTATTTACCAGCAAGATGCTCAGACCGGCAGCAGGCGGTCGGTGGATTATTTGAAAGGGCAGGTAATCGATGGAATTTAACAAAAAGGTCGTTATCAGCAGTCTGGTTTACTGCCGGCATTTCTGGCAATGATTGGTGTAATTTTACTGGTACTTTCGTGGTTACTGCTTCGTTTTGAAGGTAAGTCGCTACGTGCTATTGGATTTAACCAGCCGGTTAAACGCAGTGCAGAATTTGCCTGGGGCATACTGCTGGCTTCGGCTTTTGTTGTGGTGCAGTTTTTACTGATAGCTTACTTTGCCGGCTTTGAGTGGCGCCTTAACCCTGATTTTAATCTGAGAGATGTTTTACTTAGCGCACGCTGGAACGTTAATTCAGTGTTGTTTGAAGAGTTTATCTTTCGCGGTTACCTGCTTTACAAAACTATCTCAATGGTAGGCACTGGACGAGGCTGTTGGTTGTCGGCTGCCGCCTTTGGCATATATCACTGGTTTTCTTACGAAGTGTTCGGCGCTCCGGTACAGATGATTTACGTATTCGTGCTAACGGGCATGTTTGGTTTGATGCTGGCCCACGCTTTTGCCAAAACCGGTTCGCTGTTTTTACCGGTAGCGCTACATCTGGGTTGGAATTTAACTACGGGGATGGTGTTCTCTAACGGCCCATTGGGCGAGCAACTGCTGATCCCTTTTCAAGCAGAAATGGCGGTACTCTCCGTTGTGCAACAGTTACTTACCAGTATAGCAATTCCTATGGTCTTGGTCGGGCTGGTTATCTGGCTGCTGCACTATCAACCCAGTCGCTCTGGTCATTAAGCTCAACTTTTCAGAAACTTTCAGACTTGTCTTCTCCGGTTTTCAGGCTTTTCAGTGTTAATGCTGTCAGCATTCAGGCTGACTCAATATGCCGGAGGCCCTTATGCTTAACCTTACCCGACACCCCTATCGCCTGTGTTTTCTGATTGTCGCCATTACGCTGATTATTCTTATTGCATGCCAGCCCGGGAAAGGTGCGATAAATACCTTCATAAGCGAAACCGATAAGTTTTATACCTGCTCGGACAGCTTTACCTTCGAATCCCGTCATCAGGCGGCGCGCTGCATTCGCTATCCACAGGAAAGCTTTGTTGCGCCTGAGCCCTGTAACGCTCCTTTTTCAAGTTACCGCATGGACTATCAGCATCATCAGGATAGCTGCCTCAGCGCCGCCTCTCAATCAACTGAATTAACCTGCCCTGATGGCGCAGAAATTTATGTTCAACCCGGAAATGATCTTTGTGTAAAGCGTTTGGAAGGCGCCATCAGTGCACCAATGGTGTTAACAAAACGGTAAGTTAACACATTGAAATTAATGGTTTTCAGAAAGTTTCAGACTGGATTCAGGCAACTCAGAAACACAAAGCGCAAAGTGACATGGTCAGGTTCAACAGGAGAAGACCATGGACATAACTCAATACCCAGTAGTTACCCGCGTAACCACCTTAAGCCTGCTGCTCGGCACACTGAGTGGCTGTGATTTATTTAATAAGGACGATGAAACCGAAGCGCCTGAGGCTAGTTTTTCAGTTAATGAAACCAGTGGCACCGCGCCGGTAACGGTTGCATTTACCGATACGTCTGAGGACGGCAGCGAGGATATTTATCAGTGGTTATGGGAGTTTGGCGACGGTAACATCAGCAGTTTGCAAAACCCGCAACATGACTACCCCATCCCGGGCACTTATACCGTGAGCTTAACGGTGACCTCGGAAGATGGCGCTGATACCGAAACCCGTACCGACTTAATCAGTGTTGAAGCCCTGCCTCCGGTTGCGGCGTTTAGCGTAAGTAGCACCACCGGTGATGCGCCTCTCACTGTAACCTTTAGCGAAGACTCAACCCAGGGCACTGGCACAATCAACCAGTGGGCGTGGGATTTCGGTGATGGCAATACCAGTACCGAGTCATCACCAGAACATACCTACACCGAACCCGGTGAGTACACAGTAAGTTTAACCGTTAGTGATGAATACAGCTCCCACACTGTTACTGCCACTGAGCCTGTTGTTGTGCTGGCGGTACCGCCTGAGGCCGCAATGGAAGTATCGGTAACCTCAGGCGATATGCCATTTACTGTGACCTTTACCGATACCTCTTCTGCCGGCAGCGGTGAAATTACACAACGGTTGTGGGATTTTGGTGACGGCACTGCAAGTGAAGAGGCAAATCCGACGCATACTTATACTGAAGCCGGGAAATACAGCGTTACGTTAACCGTGACTGCAGATAGCAGCGATAGCGTTACGCAGCTAGACTGGATTGAGGTAGTCGACCCATATATCACGTTAACCATCAATATGCGTGGCAGCGAAGGTGAAGATATTAGCGACGTAACCGTATTATCCTCTGATTACGAGATTGAAAGCTATTCCAAAAATGAGTATCAACAGCTCTTAATTCGCTTATTACCGCAGGATAACGCCAGTCTCTTAAGGATAGCGGCAGACGGGTATACTGATGCGTTAGTTTATTTCGACGGTGCGATGATTAACCAGAGTAAAAATGTCACCTTCAAAAAGCTGGGACAAGGATTTGAGGTGGACACCACAATCGGCGGCGAATTTGTTACCGGTGATGGTGCAAAATTAACCGTACCGGCTTATTCGTTGCAAACCATTGATGGAACTATTATTTCCGATACGGCAACGCTGACTATGACTACCGTGGATATTAGTGATGCGCTGGATCGCAACGCCTTCCCTGGCAGTTTTATGGGAGAGGCAACGGATTTGCCAGGGGAACCGGTTGAAATTGCCAGTTACGGTTCAGTGGAAATGACCTTCACCTATGAGGGAGAAACCTTACAACTTATTCCCGGATATACCATGGAGCTGGAAGTGCCCTTGTTTGTGGCACAGCATTTGGGAGGCGATACAGTACACGAAGGCGACAACATTCCGTTCTGGATCCTTGATGAAGAGACAGGAATATGGATGCAGGAAGGCATGGGCGAAGTAGTGACTTCCACTAATAGCCCCACCGGGTTTGCCTTGAAGGCAACTACCAGCCATTTTTCCTGGTTCAATGCCGATGCATGGAGCTATCCTGGCGCAGGTCCTGTCGCCCCAGGCTCAGATCTTCCCGGTGAACAACGTTCCAAATGGTGTGATATCACTATTAATATTACTGGCCCCAATGAAGGCTCAGGTCTGGCCGGGCTCATGGCTAGAACAACGCCGGGCTGGCCTTACAGCGTGATATCTTCCGCTATTACCTATTCTGGGAAGCCGGTTGAATCACGAGTAATGTCGGGCAGTTATTACAGTTTTACCTTATCTGATGGTTTTAATTATTCGAAGCGTTCATTTGTGTGCCTGGGTGAAGATATTGAATTAAACATGACCCTGCCTGATGATGAAAAGCCTCAGTTTACTTCCTGGAGTGCCTCCCTGTTACCCAAGTTTGAGGAAGTAGATGGCCATCAAACCATTACCAAAAACATTCTTACTGTTGGTGGAGGTTTTATTCAGGATGAAGACAATACAGTTGAAGTATATTCAATCGCTATCACTGGTGGAGGAACCCGCTTGCCTGAGGGGGCAGAGGCCAAATATTTAGTAGAGGAAGATGATGCCGCTTCGCCAATTAATGTTTATGCACTGCTGGAAAATAGCTATGGCGACACAAGATTAGACTTTTCACTGTCTTATGTCAGCGAGCAGGCGCCAACGGTTTTCTACTACTATCTTTATGCTGATCTTGTGGGGAAGGCGAGATTATCATGGAAAACAGAAGGGGCAGATAATGTAGATATTGTCTACTTTCCGTCATCTACTCTTGAACAACCGATATCATTTATAGGGAATTTGAGTTATGAGCAGGAAGGTGAGCATAACTTTTTGCTGTCTGATTACGGTATCGATAGCCTTGATGGGTATATTCAAATTCGTTGGTGGAACCAATACGGAGAGCAAATTTACTATATTGAGCTTGCCACAGAGACTCAGTGTTTAACAGATATGTGTTTTGCAAGTTAAATATCGTTTGTGTCAGGAAGCATCGCTTCCTGACATCTTTAATTTCCCCAGCCGGTATAACCGCCAAATCGTAAAGCTGTTCACCATCAGCAAAGTCGCTTCCAGCAATGTACCGCCAATGGAGCCAACAATAATGTTGTTAGTAAGCCAGCAAATAGCACCGCATAAAAACGCCAGGCGCATTTTAATGCCCGACAAACAATACAGCGCATAAGTGCCTATGCAGGTGCCTAAGATGGGAAATAAGTCGTACCACACATCGGCCAGATAAATTCCCAGTGCCAGCGTAATCACAATAAACAGGTAAGCCACGATGCGTGAGCGGGTTTTAATCGACAAGCCGGTTCTTACCACGGATAACAACGCACTCAAACAGGCGGTAGTGGCGCCAAGTAGCGCAAAATGCAGGGCGTGATTCAAGTTCATCACTACCATCATAATGCGCAGATGCTGATCGTCTTTCTGATAGAAACACAAAATGCCGAGCACAAAGCTCAGCATGCCAAACGCTTGGGCGAGATTAAATTCGGGTAAGTCGGGTAGCAAAATAAACGGTTTGGTGATTATTCGGGTTTAAACACGCCAATCACGTTGGCGTTTTTGCTGGCAGTTTTCACTTCTTCCTGGGGTTGTGATTCGGCATAGCCGCACTCCACACAGGTAAGCTTTTCGATGTTGTTTTCGAAAAATAACATAATGGTGTCGGTGGCTTTGCATTTGGGGCAGGTGGCACCGGCAATAAAGCGTTTTCGTTGGCGTTGACTCATGGGGTAAACCGTTGTGAATAATTAAGGTTGTTACGCACTGCGCGCAAATGCAGATCGCTTGCAGCGCTTCTGGTAAACTACGCAGCCAGACTATGTTATCACAGGTATTCGCAGTTTTATGATCCAGTTATCCGACGTCACCTTGTTGCGCGGCAGTAAAGTACTGCTGGATGGCGCATCGGCACAGGTTTTTCCCGGCCATAAGGTTGCCCTGATTGGCAGCAACGGCTGCGGTAAGTCCAGCCTGTTTGCTTTATTGCGTGGTGAGCTGAGCGTGGATGCCGGAGACTGCGCAGTGCCTGCCGACTGGCGAATAGTGAGCGTGGCCCAGGAAACGCCGGCAGTAGAGCGCAGCGCCATTGATTATGTCATCGACGGCGATAGTTATTTACGCGGCCTTCAGCAAAAACTCAGCGAAGCCGAAGAAGCCCACCGTGGCGAAGATATCGGTAAATACCATGATTTGTTAGCGCAGGCTGGAGCTTATGATGTAGAAGCCAGAGCCGCCACTATTCTGGCCGGTTTGGGGTTTGCTCAAAGTCAGCTTACCGCACCGGTTACCGATTTCTCGGGTGGCTGGCGTATGAGGTTGAACCTGGCTCAGGCACTGTTGTGTCCGTCAGACTTACTGCTCCTCGATGAGCCCACCAACCACCTGGATTTGGATGCCGTGATCTGGCTGGAGCGCTGGTTGCAGCGTTATCAGGGTACGCTGTTACTCATTTCCCACGATAAGGCGTTTATCGATAACACAGTGGCGCAGATCATCAGCGTTGAACAGCAGCAACTGATTGCCTACACCGGTAACTACTCAAGCTATGAAACCCAGCGCGCCGAACGCCTGCGGTTGCAAGATATTGAATTTCGTAAACAGCAGGACAAAATCGCACATTTAGAATCGTTCATTACCCGCTTTAAAGCCAAGGCCAGTAAAGCCAAGCAGGCACAGAGCCGCATTAAGCAGTTAGAACGGATGGAAACGCTGCTGCCGGCCCATCATGCCAGCCAGTTTAGTTTTGAATTTAAAGCGCCCACCGCATTGCCTAACCCGCTTATTCAGATGGAAAAGGTCATGCTGGGCTATGGCGAGCATATCGTGCTGGAGCAGGTAAAACTTAACCTGGTGCCGGGTAGCCGCATTGGCTTACTGGGCCGCAACGGTCAGGGTAAATCCACGCTGATTAAATTACTGGCCGGCGTGCATGAGCCGAAAACCGGGGTATTTACCACGGCTAAAGGGTTAAACGTGGGGTATTTTGCCCAGCATCAGCTGGAATATCTGGATCCTCAGGCCTCGGCCTTACTGCATTTACAGCGTCTCGACAGCAAAGCCACAGAGCAACAACACCGCGACTTCCTTGGCGGCTTTGGCTTTCACGGCGATGAAGCCACCGGCCCGGTAGCGCCCATGTCCGGCGGTGAAAAAGCCCGTTTAGTGCTGGCTCTTATTGTGTATCAGAAGCCGAACCTGTTGCTGCTCGATGAACCAACTAACCACCTCGATTTAGAAATGCGTCATGCGCTGAATATGGCCTTACAGGGCTTTGAAGGGGCCATGGTGCTGGTATCGCACGATCGTTTCTTATTAACCGCGGTGTGCGAGGAGTTTTATCTGGTCGACAGCGGCGAAGTCGCGCCATTCAGTGGCGATTTGGATGATTATCGCGACTGGATCCTCGCTCAGCAATCGGTGGATAAAGCGGCGAATGCCGAGCCGGTGGAAGACAAACCCAAGGTTGATCGCAAAGCGGAAAAGCGCCGCGAAGCTGAGTTTCGTCAGTCTACTGCTCACCTGCGCAAGCAAATCCAACAGTCTGAAAAGGCAATGGAAAAGCTCAACGCTTCGCTGGCAAAGGTTGAGGATGAGTTGGGGCGTAGCGAACTCTACGAAGCCGACAACAAGCCCGAGTTAATGAAGTTTTTGGATCAGCAGGCAAGTCTTAAATCTCAAATAGAGGATGAAGAGATGCAATGGCTGGATGCACAGGAGCAACTGGAAGCGGCTAAAGACGCCTATGACATCAGTGCCTGAGCTAACACCTGAACTGTTCTGGCAACACAGCCTGCAGCACTACGCTAAGCCTGGTGTGGCGGATGCCTGCCTGGCATTACAGGATAACTATCAGGTAAACGTTAACCTGCTGCTGTTTTATCATTGGTGTTTTACGGTAAACCAACCGGTAACCCGGGCATTGCGTAAAGCCCTGGATGAAGCAGTCGCGGCAACCGATCCGGCCATCCAAACACACCGTGTCAGGCGCCGCGCGGCGAAGGGTAGCAGCGACTACGAGGCGCTTAAGCAGCAGGAGCTTGAGCTGGAAGCGGCACAGCAGGCAGAACTGCTAGCTGCCTACCAAATAATAATGGGGTCAGAGTTACTTATTGCAGATAATATGGAATTAAATAACTCTGACCCCATTATTGAATTAGTCACAGCTAACCGGCTGTTGAGCTGGCTGAACCTACCGCAAAATTCAGCAACTCAGGATTTAATCACAACAGTATTACAGGCATGACCATACGGACCAATCAATCACACGGAAGCATTGTTAAAAGCAGTTTTGTTGCGCCGCGCTGGGCACGTAACCGGCATATTCAAACTATCTGGCCGCGCTTTATTCAGCGCCGACTACCACTGAAGCACACCATGGAACGGATAAAGCTTGATGACGGCGACTTTCTCGATTTAGCCTGGGGCCCGGCGCCGCAAACACTCACCGGGCTGGTGATCATGTTTCATGGCCTGGAAGGGTCCATTCATTCTCATTACGCTAACGATATGATGGCCACACTCAGTCAACATGGCTGGCAGGTGGTGCTGATGCATTTTCGCGGCTGTAGTGGCGAAGCCAATTTAACGCCGAGGGCGTATCATTCTGGTGAAACCGGCGATCCGGCGTGGGTGATTAACCTGTTACATCAGCGTTACCCGGCTACTCCCAAGGTGGCGGTAGGGTTTTCGCTGGGCGGTAATATGTTGCTCAAGCTGTTGGGTGAACACCCGGACAGCCTGGGACTAACCGCAGCGGTAGCGGTATCAGCCCCACTAAAACTCGATGAATGCGCCACTAGTGTGAACCAGGGTTTTTCAAAGGTGTATCAGAAATATCTGCTCGGCAGCATGAAGCAAAACCTGCTGAAAAAAATGCAGCGCATTGATTACCGCGATATATTGCAAATCAGCGAAGCCGACGTAGAAGGCATACAATCCTTCTGGCAGTTTGATAACCTGGTGACAGCGCCTTTACATGGTTATGCCGATGCCAAAGACTACTACGAGAAATGCAGTGCCTATTACTTTTTAAAAGCGATTCATTGTCCAACGCTTATTCTTCATGCGCTGGACGACCCTTTTATGAATCATCTTGTTATCCCCCAAGAGCAGGAACTGGCTCACAGCGTAACCGTAGAATTGAGTGAAACCGGCGGCCACGTGGGCTTTATGCAGGGCACGCCCAGCGCACCAGAAGTGTGGATGCACCAGCGTGTTCTGCGTTACTTCAGCGATTATTTACCCACCACATCGGAGTTTGCATGATCATTCCTATCGACCAAATCGCACCGGATACCCTTAACAATATCGCCCGGGAATTTGTGCTGCGCGAAGGCACCGATTACGGTGAAATTGAGGCGGCCTTTGCAGATAAGGTTGAGCAGGTGATTGCTAAATTAAAAAGCGGCGAGGCAATACTGGTGTATTCCGAACTGCATGAAACTGTGGATATCCGCCCGGCTGACAGCTATCAGGCCGATGCTGAAGAATAGATCCCGTCGGTCCAGAGTCTGTAAAACCTCAAAATCTTTTCAAAGTATGTCAGAGTGTTGACCAATCTTTAAACAGCGCGCATGCTGGGATTAATAAAAACAAACTCATGCCGGTTAATGGCACTGGGTTTTGCTAACCATCCCAACTCTAACGACACAAGAGAACATTATGAGAAAACTCTCTGTTATTGCAGCGGGCGTTATGTCTGTTTGGCTATTTGGCTGTAGTCAACCGGCTCAGAACGATGCACAGACCAGCAGCGCGGCAGATATGCCCGATGCCAAAACCATTGCCGATGCCGCCAGCGGCGTTGATATGAACGTGGATTACAATGTTCCGGTGGAATACTTCACGCTCGATAATGGTCTGAAAGTGGTCTTATCCAAAGACGAGACCGCGCCCACCGTAACCGTTGCCGTGTACTACAACATCGGTTTTCGTAACGAACCCAAAGACCGCACCGGCTTCGCCCATTTATTTGAGCACATGATGTTCCAGGGCTCAGAAAATCTCGGCAAAATGGAATTCATTCAGTTAGTCAATGACAACGGCGGGGTGCTTAACGGCTCTACCCGTTTTGACTTTACCAACTATTTTGAGATTGTTCCCGCGCATAAACTCGAAACCTTTTTATGGGCAGAAGCCGATCGAATGAAAGGGCTGGCCATCACCCAGGATAATCTCACCAACCAGCAGGGCGTGGTGAAAAACGAAGTTAAAGTCAACGTACTTAACCAGCCTTATGGCGGTTTCCCGTGGCTGGATATGCCCCAGTACGCCTACAATAACTGGTATAATGCGCATAACTTCTATGGCGATCTGGCCGACCTCGATGCGGCCAATCTTGAAGACGTCGACGCGTTTTTCGATATGTATTACGCGCCCAATAATGCTGCGCTGGCGGTGGTGGGTGATATCGATGTGGCTGAAGCAAAAGCCCTGATCGAGAAGTACTTTGGTGATATTCCGGCGGCTGAGATTGCGCCTCAACCAGATTTATCTGAGCTACGCCAGGAAAAAGAAAAGGTCTTCAATAAGTACGACAAGCTGGCGCCTAAACCCGCTTATGCCTTTGCTTATAAGATGCCGCCTCGGGATACTCCTGAATACTATGCTATGGGTATTATCGACCAGATCCTGGTACAGGGTGAAGACAGTCTGTTGTATCAGGAACTGGTAAAGAATAAACAGATTACCGGCAGTGTGGGCGGTGGTATCAACTACCTGCTGGGTAATATGTTTAACTATAACGGCCCGATGCTGTGGATGAGTTCGTTTACTCATGATGACACCGTGAGTCAGGAATCCATTACCAGTGCCATCGACTCTGTGGTGAATCAATTGGCGGAAAAGCCGCTCAGCGAAGAAGAAATGTCCCGGGCAATTGTGAAGATCCGCTCCAGCCTGTTTGATTCCATTGATGGTTTTTATGGCTTTGGTCGTGCCGATTTGCTGGCCAGCTTTGCTTTGTTTGATGATAAACCGCAAAAAATTAATGAGCTGGAAGGCAACTTTAAACAGGTCACGCCAGAACTCATAATGCAAACCGTAAAGGACTATCTGCGCCCTACCAATCGTACCATTCTAACCGTTACCCCCGGCGAAGCACCGGCTAACGAATCAACGGCTCAGGGAGAATAACCATGAAATTAGTAACAACAATGCTGGCCTCCTCGTTGATCGCAGTACTGACTTTATCGGTGAATGCTAAGGAAATGCCCCCGGCTGGTGGAACGCCGGGTGATTTTACCGTGCCGGTGACCCAGGAAATGACGTTAGAAAATGGTTTGAAAGTAACGTTTATTCCTTATGGCAGCACGCCTAAAGCCACGGTCAGACTGGTAACCAATACCGGTAATATTGATGACGGTGAACAAGTCTGGTTAGCCGACCTGAGCTTCGACATGTTGCGCCAGGGCACCACCAGTCAGTCAGCCAAAGCATTGGCCGAAGCGGTTGCCAGTATGGGTGGCGAAATCGCTACCAGCGTGGGTATGGACTCCAGCTTTATTGGCATGGATGTACTCGGCGAATTTACTCCGGATGCAGTGAGTGTGTTAGCCGATATGGTGATGAACGCCAGTTTTGCCGAGTCTGATCTGGCGCGTCTTAAAACTGACAGCCAGCGTAACCTCACCGTGCAAAAATCCAACCCTTCGGCCATTGCTACCGAAGCATTTTATCAGTCGATTTACGGTAATCACCCTTATGGCCGTTTATATCCCACCGCTGAAAGTCTTTCGGCGGTGACGGTGGCAGACACAAAAACCTTTATTAAATCGAACTTTGTGCCGAACCGCAGTCATTTGTATGTGTCTGGTGTATTTGATCAGGCGGCCGTCAGTAAAGCCGTTAAAGCAGCGTTTGCAGATTGGCAGCAGGGTGATAGCCGCACGGCGAAAACGGTGCTCACCAAACCCGGCCCAACCCTTGAATTGATTGAACGTGAAGGTGCCCCGCAGTCTACGCTGCGTCTGGGGTTAACCGCAGTGGATGCAACGCACCCGGATTACACTAAGCTCAGCGTCATGAATACGCTGCTGGGCGGCGCGTTTTCCAGCCGCATTACTACCAATATTCGTGAAGATAAAGGCTATACCTATTCGCCGCGTTCTGCCGTAATCGACCGGGTAGGCAGTGCTGTGTGGTATGAAGGCGCAGATGTTACCGCCGAAGCTACCGGCGCATCGCTGGTGGAAATCTTCAAAGAGATTGAATTATTGTCTGGTGAAGCGCCGTCGGCAGAAGAGCTTAAAGGCGTGCAAAATTACATGGCAGGTATATTTGTGCTGCGCAATTCTTCGCGTAGCGCGATTATTTCGCAACTGGCCTTTTTAGAACTCCATGGTCTGGATAAGAGTTATCTTACTGACTACGTTAAGAATGTGCATAGTGTGACGCCAGAGGAAGTCAGCAATATTGCCCGGCAATATCTGGATAGTTCGAGGATGCATCTGACCATTGTGGGCGATACGGCAACGGTCACGCCTCAGTTAAAAGAGGTTAAAGCCTTAGAAGCCTACCAGTAGGCGCAAGACAACGCTTAGCAAAACAAAAAAATGCCGGATCCCACATCCGGCATTTTACTTCTGAGGTATAAAAAGCCCCGCCTCGTCCTTGTATGCAGAGCGTAAACTGCTACTTAAAACGCGTAACGGGCGGAAAGCTGAAATACATCCGCGTCGTCCATAAATTCATAATTGGCACCTACTGCAAATTGCGGATTAAAGTAATAATACGCACCGGCTTTCAGGGTAATGTCGCCGTCGTCCAGATCCAGGTAGCCCAGCTCACCATTGAGTTCAAGCTCAGGTGTTAACATGCTGCGTACCCCTGCATTCAGGCTGTAGCCATTGTCATCGTAAAAATCCGCATCAATGCGTTCGAAGTTTGCGCCAACATAGGCATCGGTCGTGCTATTTAAAGCTAAGCGATAACCACCACCGAGAGTCAGAGTGGTGAAATCAATGTTGCCGGTCTCTGCCCAGCCAAACTCGCCGTTCACGTAAAAGTTGGGATCGAGTAAATACTTCCCATTAACCTGTAAACCGTCCGGATCGAAGCCACCATCGCCGTCATAGCTCAGGTAACCGCCTTCTACATAGCGCCAGTCGGGCGTATCAGCAGCGGCTGATAGCGAAAACATGGAAGCCGACAACGCGGTGATGGCGATAATTGAAGATGCTTTCATCGTGGTACTCCTTAAGAAAAAACATAAAGCGTTTTGCTGTCAGGACTATCGCAAGCATTGGGCCAAGGTGTAAAAATAAGTTAAATAAAAGTAAATTAATGCTTATTAAACAGGTGTTTATATATTTTGAGGGCGCTTTTTCGAAAAGGTTGGAGTGGTGTTTAGGTTGATTTTTAAACAAGTGTTTTGTGAAAAGTGTTGCTAAATACCTACACCCGATTAGCCTAAAGTATAATTTTCACGGTGTGTTTTTTGAACAGTTATACCCATCATGAATTAATTTTTCCTCTAACCTTCTAATAAATAATGTTTTTATTTTAATTTGTGTGCAAAGTAACAAGGTTGGATCGGCATTTGCTCTAGTCACTGTAGTTTTTCTGGCTGCTTTGAATCAAATGGAGATAGCAATGCCACCAACCAAACGGTTTTTCCCTCATTATCTGGCTGCTTTAACAGCCGGCGGTCCGGTTTTCAGTGATCGCACAATCGTTTACTCTGTTCGCACTTTTGCGTGCGTCATTCTTATGCTGTGTGGCGCGGCGGTAACTCAGGCCGAAGAAATCTCGGCGCAAAACCTGCCGCCTGAATCGGCACCTATTTTAAACAGCGTAATTGAAGAAGCGCGCCAGTCGGCCACTCAGGCCTATGAAACAGACGATCATGAGCTGGCAGACGCGTTAAAAGAAATGAATTACCAAACTTACCGTGCAATCCGATTTAAAGCCGACAAGAGCTTATGGCGTGGTGAGAATCCCTACGAAGTGCAGTTTTTCCACCCCGGCTTTTTGTATCAGCAGCCGGTTACTGTGTATACCATTGGTGCCGATAATCAGCCAAACCGACTTCCTTTCGACCGTGAAGCCTTCCGTTACGACGGTAATGCAGCTCCGCTGGCAAAGGAAACCGACGATGACAATGGCTATGCCGGTTTTCGTGTTCACTTCCCGATTAAAAATCAACAATACAAAGACGAATTTGCCGTATTCCTGGGCGCTTCTTATTTCCGCCTGATTGGTAAAGAGCATGTGTACGGCATTTCAGCGCGTGGTCTGGCTATCGATACTGGCCTGCCTGAAGGGGAAGAATTTCCGCATTTCACCAAGTTCTGGTTAATTGAGCCGGGTCAGGGTGAACCCATGATGATCTATGCCCGCCTGGAGAGCCCTTCGGTAAGCGGAGCGTATAAATTTATTATTACCCCGGGTGACGAGACCAACGTTAAGGTACAAAGCTGGTTATTCGCCCGTGAAGACGTTGCCAAGCTTGGCGTTGCCCCTTTCACCAGTATGTTTTTATACGGTGAAAACACCGCCGTGGTACCCGATGACTATCGTCCGGAAGTACACGACAGTGATGGCGTGAATATGATCACCGAAAACGGCGAACAAATCTGGCGTGTGCTGACCAACCCCTCGCAACTGCAAATCACGTCTATGAGTGACAGTGCGCCAAAAGGGTTTGGTGTAATGCAGCGCGACACCGACTTCGCCAGCTACCTAGACGGCGAAGCTAATTATCATCAGCGTCCGGGTTTATGGGTAACACCACAGGCGGGTTTTGAAAAAGGTCGTCTGGAAGTAGTGGAAATCCCCACTAAATCTGAAACCCATGACAACATTGTGGCTTACTGGGTACCTGAAGCGCCGTTTGTGGCAGGTGAGAGTCGCTATTTTGCTTACCAGCTTGAAACGGTAACTGGTGCCCGTAACAGCGACTTAGCGACGGTTGTTCGAACGCGCCAGGGCGCAACGGTATTACCGGGCGAAGAGCCGCAAGAGTCACAAACCCGCCGCTTTTCCATCGATTTTAAGGTACCTGAAGGCATGAGCATTGCTCCTGAGATGCTCAACCTCACAGCTACCACCAACCAGGGGCAGATTCAGCAAGCGCGCGTGTTCCCGGTTAACAACGGCAAATTATTGCGCGCTACCTTTTTGCTAACCCCGCAGGCCGGTCAGCCAGCGGATATGCGTCTTTACATTCATCAAGAAAACCAACGTGTCAGTGAGGTATGGAACTATGTCTATCATGCAAAATAAAACTCACTCGGACTCTGAAGGCAGTACTCCAAAGGCAACGCCGGTATTACGGGCGTGGGGATCAGGCGTACGATTATCCATAATGGCGATTCTGGCCATTCCCACCGCAGCTTTAGCCGGGTGGAGCCTGTATGAAATCTTTGCACCAAACCGCTTAACCGAAATGGAAATCGCCCAGCTGGCATTAAGTATGATGCTGTTTCTGTGGTTGGCGATGTCATTCTGGACAGCCGTAATCGGCTTTGTGCTAAAGCTGTTTAATATCGATCCACTCAGTATGCGCAAAGCGCTACCCGCACCACGTACCGATGCACCGCTCACCAAGCGCCACGCGGTGGTGATGCCGGTGTATAACGAAGACACCCGCCGGATTATGGTGGGCTTTGAAGCCTGCGTACGTGAATTGCTGGATACTGACAACGGCAAGCAATACGACTTTTATATGCTCAGTGACACCACCAAGCCGGAAATGGCCGAGGCCGAACTGGCCGCCTGGGAAGCGCTAACCGCTCGTTTAGGCGATAAAAGCAGCCAGGTATTTTATCGTCGTCGCGAGAAGAATACCGGTCGTAAAGTAGGTAATCTGGCCGACTTCTGCCAGCGCTGGGGTAATCGCTATGAAGCCATGATTGTGCTGGATGCCGACAGTATTATGTCGGGCGAGCGCATGAACGATTTAGCCTATCGCATTGAGCAAAACCCGGACACAGCATTGGTACAGACCATTCCTATGCCGGTGCGTCAGCACACGTTCTTCGCCCGGTTTGTGCAGTTTGCAGCGCATCTGTACAGCCCGATGCTGGCAACCGGTTTGTCATTCTGGCAAACCGACAGTGCTAACTACTGGGGCCACAATGCCATTATCCGCGTGGAGCCTTTTATGCAGCACTGTGGATTACCCACCCTGGAAGGTAAAGAGCCCTTCGGTGGCGATATTTTAAGTCACGACTTTGTGGAAGCGGCCTTATTACGCCGTGCTGGCTGGCAGTGTTTCTTATTAACCGATACGACCGGCAGCTATGAGGAAGTACCGTCTAACATGATTGAATACGCTACCCGCGATCGCCGTTGGGTACAGGGCAATATTCAGCACTTGGGATTGCTTGGCGTAAAAGGCTTAAAGGCAACTAACCGTCTGCATTTTCTGTTTGGTGCATTTGCTTATATTTCTTCGTTGCTGTTGTTGCTGGTGTTGGCATTTGGTACCGCCGATGCCTTATACCGCGCACTTACGCCGGTAGAGTTCTTCACCGCTGAATATCAGTTATTCCCGGACTGGCAAATTGCCCGACAGGGGTTAATGGTGGCCACCATGTGGGGGACTGCAGCGTTGTTATTCATGCCTAAAGTACTCGGTCTTATTCTTGCGTTAATTCAACGTCGAGACGAGTTTGGTGGTGCGTGGCGCTTACTTAAGGGCGGCGTAATGGAGCTGGCCATGGCCATTCTTATTGCACCGCTGATGATGTTCTACCACAGCTACTTTGTGATCAGTGTATTTGCTGGCATTTCGGTGAAGTGGGAAGCACAGGCCCGTGAAGGCAGCATGGTACCGTGGATGGACTCACTTAAACGTTCAAAGGTTGCGACTATCGTCGCTTTAGCCTGGGGCGCAGCCACTTTCATCTACACACCGGCTCTTTTTATCTGGCTGTTACCGGTATTAATCGGACTCATTCTGGCAGCCCCGCTGATTCGGATTACCTCAAGTCTTGGTCTTGGCCGGGCGGCTATGCGCGGTGGTATTTTTGTGATTCAGGACGAAATCAACGAATGCCGCGCGTTAAAACGGGTACGGATTGGTATGGCGAATATTGGCCAAAGTGAAGCTAACAATGTTAAAGCGCCGGTGCCTGCATTACCAGAAAGCCGCTGGGAGCCCATGGTGATCCAGGATTTTAGTGCTTACCCTGAACCTCGTGGGCCTTTGGCGCCTGAGGCAGCCTGATAACTATTACTAAAAGCCGTCGTACGACGGCTTTTTTGTTAAGGCTGTAATGTTCCTTATTTGTGGTGGTTGTCGTCTATTCCGATCTATTCCGCGCGACGCCGCGTAGCTAACTTGTACTTTTGTATAAAATACGGGGTTAAAAAAACGGTGTTCCCAGCTTAAATTGTACCCGGAGGTTCACTCAGCTCACCCGCTTTAGAATGAATGGAGGCAGTATGGAAGAGAGGCAGCAAAGTACGCCATCGCTATTACTCGCACTAACACCTGT
>OJDQ01000268.1_pt1 | contig 25744 bp, 21 predicted proteins | sample 1592851 | NCBI WGS metagenome assembly OJDQ01 (sample SAMN05416774, study PRJEB24817) | seawater metagenome | isolation source: Sea water | place: Canada:Atlantic | collected 2013-07 | reverse complement strand
GTATAGATTTAACCTATACATGATGGATAATAAAGATGCGAATTGACCCACGGGCTTTACGATTATTTCTTGCGGTTTGTCGCGAAGGCACAATTAGTGGAGCCGCCAGAGCAGAACACTTATCTCAGCCATCCGTATCCGTTGCCATCAGTCAGCTTGAACGCGTACTGGCAACTAAACTGTTTACGCGTAACCGTCAGGGCATCGAACTGACTGCGGCTGGTCTGGCACTAAAAACCAAATCACAAGCAATAGAAAGCCTGCTCGTTTCAGCAAAGGAAGAGATTGATTTACTTGCCAAAGATATTGGCGGGCCGTTAACCATCGGGGGTACACCAGGTGCCCTGGCGTCTGTAATAGGTAAAGTCATTCCTGATTTTTCCAATCGCTTTCCTAAATTTAAACTGAGAATACTGGAACGTGCGGATACGGTGACTCAGGAAATGCTCAGAAATTACGAAATTGATTTAGCGGTTGTAACGGCTGGAATGCGAGAGGTCACCGATGAGTTTACAGAAAAGCCCGTACTATCTGATCCGTTTTCCATCATTGTCGGTACTGCAAACGCTGACATGCCAGATACCATGAATCTTAAACAATTGAAAAATAAGCCTTGGGTTTTACCGGACGCGGTGGGTGGTTTCCGACGTCAAATCGATGCTTTATTTATTAATAGCTCGGCTTCGATTCCTGCAAATGTCATTTTAAGTGACTCAATTCTCACCACCAAATCCATCATTAAAAACTCCGACTATATTACTATTCTGCCATTGGAAGTGGTCAAAACAGAAATCGAAAATGGCTCTCTTCGTTCAATACAAATTGAAGGCGTGAGTTTTCAACGTAAAGTGGGTTTGTTATGGCTGGCAGAAAGACAGCTATCAACAATTGCAGAAGCCTTCATTGCACATACCACAGCAGCACTCGATGTATAGTTTTTACCTATAGTTAACAAAAAAATAAATATTTGATCGAATACGTCGTTCTGCCAACAATGGTGATATTCCACAGGACAACAGGTTACGCTCATGCGAACAATAATAAATAATGTAAACATCTTTGATGGGACCGGAAAATTACCTTTTCCAGGCGCAATTGCGGTAGAAGGTAATCGTATTATCAACATTGCACCTGAGGCAATCGAACCTCAGTCAGGCGATACCGTAATAGACGGCAAAGGGCAAACATTAATGCCCGGAATGACAGAGGCACATGCGCATCTGACATGGCCCACGTCTGTCGAAAAATTCGTGCCTGGTATGTATCTTCCGCCTGAAGAGCTAGCATTGACCGCAGCGCGTAACGCCAGAATTCTGCTAGATCATGGTTTTACCAGCGCTTATTCTGCAGGTGCCCTGAGTAAATCTCTTGAAATCAGTTTAAACGAGCATCTTAAGTCAGGAGGCATGCCTGGCCCCCGCCTTATCCCATCTTCGGTAGAACGCGAGCCACCAAATACTTCAGAATTAGATCCAGGTCATGTTGAAGCGCATCAAATGGGCCCCGAAGGCATCAAATCTTTTGTGAAGGATTGTGCAGAAATTGGCGCTAAAGCTGTCAAATTTTTAATTTCAGGTGAAAGTGCACTGAAACCCGGCGCCTCCCATGAGTTACTGTACTCCGCGGAAGAGCTAATAGCTGCAGGAGAGCAAGCACGCGAAAGTGATGTTTGGCTTACTGGTCACGCACACGCAGCAGAAGCTGTAAAGCTCGGAGTTAAAGCCGGATTTCGCATGCTTTATCACTGCACCTACGCAGACGAGGAAGGTATAGAGCTGCTTGCCGCTAACAAAGATAACCTGTTCGTTGCCCCAACTATTGGCATTGTGCAGGCAACACTTGATGCCAACCCGCCTCCGCATATGGACATGAGCCATATGAAAGAAGATGCAGCAATCGTTCTGGCTCATCAAAAAGCTTTAGTTCCAAAACTAAAAGCACTTGGCGTGAAGTTATTACCTGGCGGAGATTACGGTTTCCCCTTTAACCCTAATGGACGTAACGCTCGTGACCTTGAGTTATGGGTAGAACATTTCAACTACACTCCAGCCGAAGTACTCAACGCTGCAACCCAGCTGGGCGGTGAAGTCATGGGCATGGGCGACGAGTTAGGTCTGATTAAAGAGGGCTATCTGGCAGATCTGCTGCTCATCAACGGAAATCCAACTGAAGATGTTGCTCTGTTGCAAGATAAAAACCGCATCACACTGATAATGCAGGACGGTAACCTTTATAAAACGCCGCTTTCACAGCTAAGTCTGGCGTAAGGAGCCTCAAATGTATGATATAGCAATTATCGGCTGCGGGCCGGTAGGGGCTCTTGCGGCCAATTTTCTGGGAAAACAGGGTTGGAATGTACTGGTTGTCGAACGTGAGGCCAATCCCTATCCCCTGCCCCGCGCAGTTCATCTTGATCATGAAATGGTTCGCCTGTTCCAGGATATCAATTTGCACGATACCATTTTACCCGACATGCGAGATACCGAGGGGCATCTTCATGTTGGGGCCGATCATGGTGTATTACGTTATATGGGGACCTCAGGAAAGCCCCGTCCATTTGGCTGGTCAAATGATTACTTTTTCTATCAGCCGGAACTTGAAGAGCATTTACGCAACGCCCTTACGCGTTTTGAAAATGTCGAAGTTCGCCTTGGTACGGCACTGACTGAGATAGAGAATATCGAGAACGCCGTAAAGATCAGTCTTCAAACTGAAAGCGGCACCAATGAAGTGACCGCAAATTACGTGATTGCCTGCGACGGAGCTCGAAGTCAGGTACGCAAATCACTGGGCATTAAACTTGATGATCTGGATTTTGAAGAGCCGTGGCTGGTGGTGGATGCTGAAGTAGATGGCCCGGTGAGCTTCCCACCCATCTCTGATTTACCTGATGGCTGTGATATCCAGCAATTATCGGTCATGATGTGCGATCCTAACCGTCCGGCCACGGTCGTTCCGGGTCGCGGCAATCACCGCCGCTGGGAATTAATGTTACTACCCGGCGAAAACGACGCCGAAATGATGCAGCCTGAAAAAGTAGCAGAATTACTTAAACCATGGCTAAAGAATGTACCGCACAATATTGTGCGGGCAGCGACTTATCGCTTTCATGGTCTGGTAGCAGAACAATGGCGTTTGGGTAATGTATTTTTAGCGGGTGATGCCGCTCACCAAACCCCACCGTTTTTCGGTCAGGGTATGTGCCATGGCTTCCGTGATGCCGCTAACTTAAGCTGGAAACTGGACTTAGTGTTAAGTAGACAGTCAGATGACAGTTTACTTGATACCTATCAGGCTGAACGTGATCCCCATGTTCGAGCAGTCATCAGTGCCGCTGTTAATGCGGGCCGCTATATTTGTATGCTTGATCCGCAACAGGCCGCCGAACGTGATGTCACCATTCGCGAAAAAGTGCGTCGAAATGAATTGCCCACCACGGCTGCGGATCTCATTCCGCCAGTAGGCACTGGCATTATAGCGGCCGACACCCCCAAAGCAGGAGCCCGCTTTATTCAACCATGGGTCCAAAAAGGTGCCGAAAGAGTGCTTCTGGATGAAATAACGCAGGGCCAGTGGCAACTATTAGTATCAGGCTCCTCTCTCTCGACTAACGAAAGTTCGCTCCTTGCTGCGATCCAGGAACAAGCGGATATACAGGCTACCTTTTTAGATGACATCGACAGCCCTGAACTGGACTCATGGTTGAAAGAGGCCAATGCCAGTGCCGTGCTGTTACGCCCTGACCATTACGTTTACGGTACCGCCTCAGCGGCATCCTTGAGTGATTTGTTACGCTCGTTGGCAGTTCAATTACTCTCTTCAACAACGACTTTTCATTTTCAGGAAAGAACTCAATGAGTCTGACTTTAAAACAAGCTGAGTGTATTGCGGATGCAACGCTTGCTTATGCAACAACTAATAATGTTTCTCCTCTGGCCGTCTATGTCCTCGATGCGGGTGGTCAACCGGTCGTGTTTAAACGGCAGGACGGGGCCAGTTTATACCGTGGCAACATTGCACATGCTAAGGCCAAAGGCGCGCTTGGCATGGGGTTTAATACCAGGGGTATTGCCGAGAAAGCCAAAAACAACCCGGTTTTCTTTGGCAGTTTAACAGCGATTCCAGGCATTGAGATTGCACTCTCACCGGGAGGCAATCTCATCAAGGATGCCCGCGGACAACTGCTTGGTGCTATTGGTATCAGCGGTGACACCGGTGATGTTGACGAACAGTGTGCACTGGCCGGAATCGCGGCATTAACAGAGAATAAGGAGTAGCCTTAATGCGATTACGCAGTATTGAATTGGTCCTGCCGAATGCCGCTGAAGCGGCGGATTATCTGGTGAATATCTGGCATTCCGTGCTGGCCGCCAGCCCGGCAGATAAACGCAGTGATTGTCAGCCGGGTACTTATTATATTCGCGGTGCCGGTAACTTTCCGTATCTGGTTGCCTTGCAGGAAGGCGAATCCTCTTATGTGCGCAGTGTCACCTATGTTTGTAGTCAGCAAGCTATCGATAGCATCAGCGAAAAAGCCTGGGCAAAAGGCCTGAATGTTACCACTGAGACGCCTGTGGATTTAGGAGGCGGCAGCGGCATCATTGTAGAATTGGCCGAAGGTGAATTATTCCGCTTTATCACTGGTAGCGAAGAAGTCGACACCATCAATGATCCGGATTTGCCAGTTAAACTCACCCATGTCGTATGCAATGCTGAAGATGCCGAAAAATCGGGACACCTGGTAGAAGAGATTCTGGATTTTACCGTATCAGATCGAACCAAAGGCATGGTGTTTGTGCGCTGTAACAGCTCTCATCACAGCACAGCCTTTGCTCGTGCTGGCTTTAGCTCGCTGAACCACATTGCCTTTGAAATGGCGGATATGGACGCCGTTATGCGTGGTGTCGGGCGCCTGCGCGATCACCAGTTCACCCCGGCCTGGGGCCCTGGTCGGCATGGACCGGGAGACAATGTCTTTGCCTATTTTATCGCTCCCTTTGGTGCCGTCGTTGAATTTTCAACCGCGGTTGAGATTGTACCGGATGATTACCAGGCCGGCGCACCAGAAGACTGGACCTGGCCGGAAAACCGCATCGACCAGTGGGGCATGTCTGATAAAGATTTTTCCGGCTTGAAAGAAGCCGAAGCCGAATTCAGGTTTAAACGTACCTGGCAGCCAGAATAATTGAATTTAAAGAGAACCCAATATGAAATATGTTAGTTTTACTCACGCCGATGGTACTGCAGGCTTTGGCCGTTTAAACGGCGAGCAAATTGAAGTACTCAGCAATCAGGCTGCCGATTTAAAGTCTGCAATCAGTGAAGGTTCACTGGGTACTTTAAGCAGCGATGAAACCATCGCCATAGAGAGTGTCACTCTGGCACCGGTTATTCCTAATCCGGGTAAAGTGTTCTGTGTTGGACATAACTACGAAACCCATCGTAAAGAAACCGGCCGCGCACCAACGGATTACCCTTCTATTTTTGTTCGCTTTGCTGATTCACTGAATGCACATGATCATCCAATCATAATGCCTAAGGTATCAACGGATCTGGACTTTGAAGGTGAATTGGCAGTCATTATCGGCAAAGGTGGTCGTTACATCAGTGAAGACGATGCAATGTCTCATGTGGCTGGCTACGCCTGCTTCAATGATGCTTCCGTAAGAGACTGGCAATGGCACAGCCGTCAGTTTACGCCAGGCAAAAACTTCCCGACTACCGGCCCCTTTGGTCCTTACATGGTAAGCACTGATGAAGCCGGTGATCTGTCAGAAATCAATGTGACTACCCGTCTGAATGATGAAATTGTTCAGCAACAGCCCATCGGTGATATGATTTTTCCTATCGCCACCGTGATTGCGTATATTTCGAGCTTCACGCCTCTGCAACCAGGTGATGTGATTGCCAGCGGCACTCCTGGTGGTGTTGGCGCGAAGAGAACTCCACCTTTATGGATGAAACCGGGAGACACTATCAGTGTGGAAATCGGTCCAATGGGTGTGCTAAGCAACACCATCGTCGCGGAGTAATACCATGCAGCAGTCTGAGTCGGTTCGTCGCGCTATAGAAGAACTTGGTACGGAGCTTGGCCCTGCTATGATGGAGGGTATGCTGGCCATATTTAATGAAGAGCAAAATGCCATGGCAGAAAAATATCCAGCCATCGCGACTGATCTGGCCTATGGCGAACACGACCGGCACAGACTCGACATTTATGGGCCTCACTCATTAATCGCCAGTGATTCAGAAAAACCTACTGCTGGATTACCGGTACTGATTTTCGCTCATGGTGGCGGCTTTCTGAAGGGTGATAAAGGCGATGAGTCTCGCTGGTATAACGCTTGTGTTGGCCGAATGGCTGCTGAGCGAAATATGCTTGGAGTTGTTATTAACTATCGTCTTGCACCTGAATTTACCTGGCCTTCTGGTGGCGAAGACCTAGCGAAAGTGGTTACCTGGTTAAAAGAAAATGTAGCTGACTGGGGAGGCAATCCTGAAAAGTTATTCCTTATCGGCACTTCCGCAGGTGCAAACCACGTTGCTACGTATAACCAACTCTATCCCCAGCAACAGGAGGTAAGAGGACTGCTGTTTCTTTCCGGCCTTTATGGCGTCACGCCGCTGGATGATCGCGACACTCACTATTACGGCGAACCCGCCTTATATCCAAATAGAATGGCCCTTCCCTCTCTGGTGAGTTGTCCCTTACCGCTTTTTATTGCCTGTAGTGAACATGATCCTCAGCGCTTTCAACAAGAATGGATGGGGTTAGTTCAGCAACGTCTGACAGTTCAGCATAAGCAGGATCGCACACTGGTCCTGTCTGGTCACAATCATTATTCCATTGCAGGCCATCTCGGTACTTCCGACACCCGCCTGGCCGATGAAATCATGACTTATATTAACGCCCGCTTGACCTAATAATCAGCTTTAAACTTACTTTTCGTAACGATCTGTCGTTTACCCGACAGATCGGTCAATATTCCAACCCTGAGGATCAGATAATGCTCACACCTGCACAACGCCGTTATGTCACAATAGAAACCCTGGTTGGGGCCATTATCAACGGTTTATTCAGTGTTTTGTTTGTCTTTTTAATTTTTTCGGGGCAAGCCCATGTGTCCACCGCAGGTGAACAGGGTCTATTGCTTGACAGCCTGCCGCAGGGGTTTGCGATTGGCTTTATGGGCGCTTTTTTTCCGTCTTTTCTTACCCGTAAACGCATCCAGGCCGGTAATATCCAGGCAGCGCCGACTGATTCATCATCGCCTCTGCCTGTCATGCCCGTCCTTAGAGCACTGCTATTTGCCGTAATTGCAGCCATTCTTTCGGTTGTGATATTTACCGTTTTGTCATTATTGGTAAGCAGTTTGTCGTTTACAGTTGCCGCGATTATAAAAACCCTTTGGGGAGTCCTGTTAGGCGGGATCGTTTCTTATATTGCCCTACTCTGCGCACTACGTGATTATGCAGAAAATCAGGAGGCTTAACTGACCTCCTGTTATTCAGGCAACTTATTTAACGCTGCAGCGATTCGTCTTTACTCACTGCTCTTACTACTGCATCCAGTGACTGCATAATTTGATAATAATTACTGACATTAAAGAACCTGGACAATTCATACCCACACCCACTCAGTCGCCTGATGACCCAAAACCAGTAAGCGTCGAGTACTGACCAGGTGTCGCCGTACCACCAGTTGTTTGCGGCCAAGTGTTCATCGAGCTGTTGCAAGGGTAGCTCCAGAGCCAAACTGGCCTTCGATTTCACTACACTAGTAGCCTGCTCATCTGCCAGCAAATCCGGACGGCAGCAGCGTGTAACCAGCGGATGAATACCGGAAGCAAGATAACTCAGGTCACTTAAGTATTGTGTCTGATCAACATGTTGGGGAAATAGCGGTCGCTCTTTGCACTGAGAGTGTAACCACATCAAGATGGCCGGAGTTTCGGTGATAACCCGATGACCAACCTGTAATGCAGGGACTTTGGACTTTGGGTTTAACGCCATATAGTGCGACTGTTTGTGCTCGCCTTTGGCCAAAATAACTGGCTTAGCTTCGTAAGCAACACTTCCATATTCAAGGGCGATAAGCGTGACCAGTGAACAGGCGCCCGGCGAAGCATACAGCGTAATTGTTTGCATGGTTTTCTCCGTAAAAAATAGGTTGTGTAAATAAAACAACAAAGGGGCATTACGCCCCTTTTGGTTCACAAAGTTACTGACTTAGGATACTGACTGGCCCCAACAACCCCGATTTCCGTAGAGGAGCTTCCGGAATATAGGTAGGTAAAGTGGTAAATGTGTAAGTGTCTTTGGCACCAGGCTGAACATCGCCAATAAGGCGATTGACCCAGAGATTGGTCACTTTGAGCGTAATGCTGTTGCTGCCTGTTGACAGGTAATCCGTGACATCCGCTTGATAAGGCGGTTTCCAGAGCGTCTCCACTACCTTGCCATTTACACTGACTTCCACCAGCTCTCTGACATCACCCAAGTCCAGAATCAGCGCTTTGCCTTTCGGTAATGCATTTATCTCGACGGTTTGTTGATAGGTCGCGGTACCAGAAAAATACTTAATACGGCCATCGCTACTTTCAGCCCAGTCACCGGCTCGCATTGTTATCGGTTCAACCGGTGCTCCTCGCCCGGTCTGAAAACTTACTGTCCACTCATTATCCAGTGATACAATGTTGCTGGGATTAGATGGTTGGCGTTCAGTAGCCCGGGCATCATCGCTAAACACGATATAGCCGGATTCGAACGGGGCAAGTACGTGTTTGATTTCGGTAAAACCACCCAGCTGTTTATAGTCGACAGCAGTAATTGCCCCCGTTACCGCATTGTAGTGATAAGGCGTTTTGCCCGTCACAGCGAAGTGCAGAGTAACTGCTTCAGTACGGTTCTGGCGATGAGTATAGAAGTAAATGTCTTCGCTTTCAGTTTGGCGGTGTACAAAGAACATCTCGGTATCATCATGCTCGGCGTCATAACTAAAATCAGCACTGACTTGTGCCTTTTTTAGCCCCAATGTGATATCAGAAGCTTCAATCACTCTGCCTTTACTGGTTTTACCTGACCACAGGGCGTCAGCCAATGCAGAAAATTCATCCGAATCATCCTGTAACGAGGGTGATGCCTGTGGTTTACGGCCCACGAAAGTAGCGCCTTTTTGTACAAGCTTTGCCAGCTTTTTCAGGACCGATAAGCTCATATACTGACTGGTACCGCCTAAGTACAACACCTGATAACGCTGACCACTTGGCGTGACTAACTGGCCATTCTCTACACTCAGAAGATCACGAATGATATCCGCATTAACATAATCGAAGCCATTTTCACGAGGCACATCTTGCGCTGGCTTGTCGTTATACAATGCCGTAAGGGGTGTTTCTTCACCATAAAAATACGCCACGTCAGCGAAGAAGCGACCTTGTTGCAGCATATAAGTATTGCGGCTGATATAGGTTACCCAGGGTTTGGCAAACTCCGCCCAGGTATCCAAGCGGTTAAAGTACTGGCCAAAAACAAACAAGCTAAGGCCCGGAGCGTTATCCAGTGGCTGATGGACTGAGGTATGAATAATCGGACGATTTACACCTAACGCAAACTCCATATCGATCATGGGCTGTAAATCCCGTGGCGAAAAAGCCCAGGGAGACGCCGCAGCAGTCAGGGATTCAGCAGCCACCTTATTTTGCCCATAAATATGTGCAACCGAAGCGGCTTCACGAATATCCGACCAATACTGAGGGGCAGGACCTATTTTTTTCTTCGTATCAAATGACCACATGGCCGCCATGGGGATATCGGCAGTGCGACGCATACGCATGCCGTCACCTAAAGCGGGGCGGCCATTCTCAAGCGCTTCCGAATAGTGCAGCATATTGTGCTCATCGAGTATGTCACTGATCACGCCATAATGATTATCAGCAATCATTTCTGCGAGAGTCAGGCGAAAGTCAAACAAAAACTTATCGCTGTCCATAGCATTATTCACCACCACACCGGTGAGCACGGGTAACCACGGATGCAGATCATACCCACGTCGAACCTTAAACTCTGCGAACATCGCAGGTGTCCAGTTTGATGGACCTATTTCAATACTGTCATTCAGCAGGGCCTGAACCCCCTCCCCTAATGGGTATTCACCGCTGGCTTTAGCATATTTACCCAGGTAATGCTCAAGATAAGCTCTTACCGCAACGGGATCGTATTTATCTACCTCAAGGCCTGTTGACTCAGGGGTGGCTGGATGATTTTCTTTACCGGTTAATGAATAACCTACCCGCAAGATTTTCCAGGTTCCTTTCAGGGGCTGCCAGGTAAGCGTGCCGTCATCTTGCAAGGCATCAGTGACATTTATTATCTCACTGGCGGGGATCCCCTCGGCGCTTTGCTGATAAGAGAGCGGATAATAGTCTTCAACAATGCCAAAGCCTGCTTTATCCTCAAAGCGATGAACCCGAGATTGTTCGTAAAATGCCACTTCTAACAGATTAACAGGAGATACCTGTGGCTCACCAGTGGGTAATTTAAACCCTGGCGGTGGTGCTGAGCCTGGTGCTGTTGAAGATGGCAATTCAAATTTCCCATTGGGATTGGCACGCATCACGAGGCGCATATAACGAGCCTGAACCGGTGCAAACGACACGGTTTTCTGCACACTGGTTTCCACCACAAACTCTGCAACATCAGTAAACTGTTTTCCGTCCGCACTAGCCTGAACCACCGGTGCAAAAGCCGCAGGCAGGAACATGCCTGGAATAGGCATAGCAAACGAGGCGCTTTGTAAGGTACGGACTTCCTCCAAATCAAAAGTAATGGCCAGGGCTTCATCCGGGCCGGATACCGTGGTCGCGCCGGTAGTATAAGAGCCGTCCTGCATTAAAGCTAAAGACAGCGGCTCACCGTAACTGGTAGTAACGTTGGTAATGTCCACCGGCTCTGCAGTGACAGGAATTGCATAGACCGCAATATCCTCATAGTAATGAGGGCCGTGTTCAGTTGAGTGACTCTCGTCCTGAAACATTTCAGTGCCCTGAGCATAATCCTGAAATACCCCTGTTGACTGAGGTGGTTGAATCAATTTGATGGCTTTTTTCGAACCATCAGTTACATAGGTCTCACTCCAGGTGATTTTTTTCATACCATCTTTGGGTTGTACCCAAGGGCCGCCAGTTTCACTCCAGCCAGGAGAAGCAGCGATACCGAATTCAAAGTCATACTGACGCGCTTTGGCTAACGCAAACTGAAATTTTTTCTGCCAGTCATCGCTCATGTAATTTACTGGCGTCTCGACAATTTTGGGCGTCATTAAATGGGCATCAAAGTTTTGCACCCCGCCAATCCCGACCCGGTTCATCCAGGCCATATCCTTTGCGATACCAGATTCAGTCACATTACCACTCATCCAGTGCCACCATACGAGAGGCTTGGCATACTGCGGAGGTTGCTCAAAATCTGTATCGCTCAGAGAACCGGCCACTGCCGACAATGACGCCATAGCACCACCTACTAACACCGCCCGGATAGCCCGGCTGAGAGGAAGAAATGAAAATCGCATAGTGAATCCTGTTATGTGATAGAAATGAAAAAAGGCTGGCAAATCTGGCCAGCCTCGATACGAATTAATGACTTAAAAGCGGGTTCTTAAACTTACCGACATAAATCTACCCATACTCTTATAAGCAACACCTTCATCAATCAGGCGAAACGGAGGGTCCTGATCCAGTACGTTATCAATATTGAAGGACACCTGAGTATCCATACTAATGTCGTAACTTGTGAACAAGGACAACGTGGTAAAGGAATCAATCGTTTCAGCGCCAACTTCTGCCTTACCACGGTAATAAACGGTTCCTGACATATACCAGTCACCATTACGTAACCCAACGGTGGCAACACTATTCAGTGCAGAGATCGGGCTGTTGAAATCCCCTAGTGTTAAGGTGTCATTGAAACCCGCGCCTTTCACATTTTCCTTGTCACGGTTCATGATATAAGTGCCGCTCAGGTTAACGTCGAGGTCACCCAGTGAAGTATCAGTATAATACTGAACTGAGTAGTCGAGACCATTCACTTCATAAGCACCCATATTTGCTTTTCGCTGATCCGATACTACATAAGGTGTACCGAAGACCGCGAACAACGTATCCAGGCTATCAAAACCCGCTACCGGAAATTCACCAAACTTCGCAATGACTTCTTCTGCTGAAGTCGGGCCAAGAATGAAATAGTCCTGGTTGACTTCTTCGTCGTAGTACGAAGGACCGAAGAAGAAACCGGCGTTTTGATCCAGACGATCTTCGTATTTTACGCTCCAGTAAGTCAGTGACACTTTTAAATCATCAGATACATACCAGTCTGTCCCTAATGACATGGTTTCTGCATTTTCTGGCTCTATACCCTCAGACGCACCGGATAATAAAAATGAAGGTTTAAAAAAGTCTGGCACAAACGGACTGTCAGAAGCGCGGAACGGGCTGAATGGCAGGAATAATTCATATTGCAGTGGTGCTGCTAAATCTGCCAGTGCCGGCGCATGGAATGACGTACCCCAGGTACCACGAACGGTCACGTTCTCACTAGGATTCCAGGTAACAGCAACCTTTGGATTGGTTGTTGAACCCACATCGTTATAGGAGTCGTAACGTGCCGATAATGAGACATCCAGATGTTGAATCAAAGGCAGTGCATTATCATCACTGATTAGCGGTAAATACAATTCACCGAACAGTGATTTAACGCTTCGATCAATATCACGTACAGAGGAAGTTGCCGGAGCAGATGCCATGCCTGTATCCACTTCCTGATAGAAGGATTCTTCACGATACTCACTACCCACTGCTGCTCGCACCGTTCCGCCAGTAATATCGAAAAGTTCACCATTAGCGATTAACTTGGCTTCAGCGAGTTCCTGCTTGGATAACGTAAACTCCTGCCAATCGGCAATTGAAGTCAGTACTGATGCACTGGTCTGACTGACATCATATGGATTAAGCGCCGAATCTGCACTTGTCGCGCTCAGGGCGGCAATTTGCGCTTCAGAATTGATTTTATAATCATGATAAGTCGATTCACTTTTACCATAGTTAAGCGTGCCTTTTAGTTTCCACGAATCAGTCAACTGGTATGTTAAGGTTGGTGTGACCTGCCACTGTTCATAGACTGAAGGATTCTGACCAGCTTTCCCCCATACATCTTCATAGCTAAAAGCGACGGTATTCGACGTTTCATCACCTACCGCTACAAAATAAGGATTTGCTGAGGTAATTTCTGCTGAGGTACGCACGTCAGCCGGATCATAATCCACGGCATCACGACGTGAGTAATAAGCCAGTACATCAACGGTAAGCCCCTTAGCCAACTCCTGATTTAAATTCGTAAATAATGAATAACGTTCTTCTTCAGGATAGTATGACTGTTCATCATAAGTTGAACAGTAATTAGGGTTCGCTGCATCAACGCCCGGTAATCCATACAAGGTATTATCCAACAGGATATTACCGGGGTTACATCCGGTAGAACGATAGTCTGCACCGCCCTGACTGGTTAAATCTTCTTTGATGTAATCCAGTTCCTTACCAAACATGGCACTACGGTCACCATAAGAGAAAGCAGCAACAAGATTACCACTGCTCCAGCTATGACCAAAACCGCCTGAAACATCGATACGATCATAGTCACCATGGCCCATGCCATACTGCACACTGATTTCTCCGCCTTCCATGTCTTTCTTCGGAATAAAATTGATCACCCCGGCAACCGCATCCGACCCATATATTGAAGAACCGCCATCAGGAATAACTTCAACCCGCTCTAACAAGCTGGCAGGGATCATAGAAGAATCTACCCAGTTTAGCGGGCCAACTGGCACTAAACGATTGCCATTAAGTAATACCAGTGTCGCCATACCACTTAAACCACCAATCCCACGAATTTGTGGCGGCTCAAAGGGAATGGAAGAACTCAGGGTATTTTCAGGTACTTCATTAAACGCATCCATTTGCGGAATCCGGCGAAGTACGTCGGTAGCAGATGTCACACCCTGCTCTATAATCTTTTCTTGATTAAGACCAATCACATTGGAACCAACCGGATTGACACCCTCAATAAGAGTACCCGTTACAGAAATGACTTCAACTTGAGCCTCTTCTGTTTTTGCAGTGCCATTGTCCTGTTGTGCAAAAACGTTTCCGCTCGAACATTGCATTGCTAGTAAAACAGACAATGCGATTTTATTTCTTTCCAGTGTGCGCTGCTTCATGTTGTTTTCTCTTTGTAAAATTGTTGTTTCAATCAGCTTCATTCACAAAAATCTAACAACCGCAACATAAAAGTAAAATAATTAATTTTCCACCAAGTATAGCTTCAGTCTATACATAATCTGTATTGCGCACGTTAAAAGGAGTTGTGGGGCTATCAAGTCCTCTATTTTTTCAATAAATACTCAGAATATTTATCCACATCCAAGCTAAAATAATCATTAACAATCATATTTAATAGGATAAGTCATTATTTATGCCTGTGGTTTTCTCTGAAAATCCCTTAGCTGTCTAACTGCAGATTGTTTGTAATACGGGTTTGTGTTGCAAAAAATGGGGATAATTGACGAACGCGCCGTCACCAGAACAGTTCACGGCGTGTAATTTAAACACTAACTTAGCGAATCAAACTAACTGGGACTCTTTATTTCATCATCACTTTATCCGGAATGGCTTTAATGCCATATTGCTGGGTTTTATTTTGCCAGGCAGCTATAAGTGAATGATAAAAATCGGGAAAGTCATCTTTTACATCTACACTTTCGGCAGGGTCATCCATCAGGTTGTACAGGGCAAAGCCATTTTCGGCATAAGAATCTTCCTGTGCCACCAGTTTCCAGTTTCCCTGACGCACCAAAGCACGATTGTTATGATCAAGCACCGTGACATAGTCATCAGCATGTGCCGATGCCGTTTCACCACTAAACATCGGGACTAAAGAGGTACCTAACAACGGGTGTTTCTGATTTTGAGGGTAAGTCGTACCAGCCAGTGCTAAAAAGGTTGGAGCCAGATCCATCACCGTAAAATAAGCACTGTTAACACTGTCATCCCGCACCATGGGACCAGCGGCAATAAACGGAGCTCTTATCCCGCCTTCGGTGGTATAACCCTTGGTATACTTAAACGGAGCAGAAGCTTCCGCCCACGGGTAACTCAAACTCAAAAACGTATCGGCTTTTCCGTAATCGGCTAAATCGTCATTATTATACTTATTGCGTAGTGCTTTTACGAAAGGACCTCGGTTGTATAAATCTGAAGGCGCGGCACCATTGTCCCCCATAAACACAATCAGCGTATTTTCCAGTTCACCACGTTCAGCAAGGTACTCAAGTAAACGGCCAATGTTGTCGTCCAAATTGGACACCATGGCAGCATATAGCTCCATTTTCCGGGATTCGCGGGCCTGCTCATCCGCAGTGAGTGAACGCCAGGGTTGCACTGTTGGATGAAGCTCTGAGAGAGTCTGATTTTCGGGAATTAAACCTGCTTTTTTGAGATTTTGCAGGTTTTCTTTTCTTAGAGCCTCATAGCCCTCATCATAAGCACCTTTATAACGGTTTAACTCATCTTCAGGAACCTGTAATGGCCAGTGCGGACTGGTGTAGGCAGCGTAAATAAAGAAAGGCTTATCTTCCTTTTTGTCCTTCTCGAGGTAACTAATTATTTCATCGGTATAAAAGTCTGTGGAATATTGCCGTGCCGGCCAGGAAGTTAATTTGCCATCATCATAATAACGGCTGTCTTCAGCCATGAAACCACGTCCGTCAAAGTGATTACCGCCACCATCTTCAAGTGCCCAGGAATGTTTGAAGCCTGCGCTGGCAGGACTGTATTGCGTGGAATATCCCAAATGCCACTTACCGGCCATGTAGGTATTATATCCGGCTTCTTGCAGGAGTTTTGGAAAAGGCACAATGCGGTCAGACAAATGATGCTCAAAACCCGGCGTATTATCGAGGATTTTAGATGGTAGTTGGTTGCCTATACCAGCGATATGATTGTTATTACCGCTTAATAACATTGCCCGGGTTGGCGCACACATTGGCGCGGTATGAAATTGAGAGAATACAGTGCCCCTTCCTGCCAGCGCATCAAGGTTAGGCGTTTTGATTCGACTGCCATGAACACCGATATCAGCAAAACCCAGATCGTCTGCAACGATGAGTAATAAGTTAGGCTGTCTGGTAACGTCAGTCGGGGATACCGAATCAACTTCTACGCCGGGCTGCTCATTATTACAGGCGGTCAGGCTCAGAATACTCACTGCACAGCCCACTATCATTTTTAACTTCATAATTTCTTCCCCAGATAGTCACAAATATTAGCGTCATGAAGAAGAGATTATCTATGTAGGCATCAAATGAATAATCAGAATTACAAACAGGCTACATTAAATTAACAATTAATAGGGGTGGTTCGGGTTGAAAAGTGGCCAAACGATTACTATCGCAGAGTACTGTAGTCTTCCATATCCTGACGCTTATCAATTTTGTGTTGATCTTCTGAGCGTCCTTTTCTCCAGTAACTGGTGAGGTAAACCTGACTGCGTGGGATCTCAAATTGTTCATCCAGTTCAGAGCGTATCACCCGCATAGACGAAAATTCACAGGCCGCCCAGACTGATGGCAAGCCAGATAACCATTCAATATCATGCAGTGCACTGGCAAGCGCATGATGGTCTTCAGCTTTAATTTGTATAATCTGGATACCTGGTGGCGTGGTAATACGGAGGTCTGTAATCTCATCTTCAACAGCCAGAATGACATATCCCTGAGAGTCAGCCGCTAAGGCTTCAACCTGAGCACTAATCGCGGGTAATGCAGTCAGATCTCCCATCAGTAACACCCAGTCACCCTGCTGTGAGATATTTTTCGAAAAGCCCGGGCCTTGTACCGCTATCTTGTCGCCGATTGTGGCAGTACTTGCCCAATAGGAAGCTGGCCCATCTTCAACCGTGCCACCATGCAGCATAAAGTCGATAGTGAGTAACTGATGTTGCTGGTCAAAATGACGTACCGTATAAGTGCGCACTAAAAGTTTCTGCTTAGAGTCAAGAGTGCAATGTACCGGCTCACCAAATTGATTAAATAACAGCTTTAAATAGCTGCCGGGCGGCGTGTTGGCAAACGGTTGTAAATCCTTGCCAGTAAAGACAATGCGTTTCATCCCCGCACAAAGGGAATTAACCGAATGGACTGTTAATACATAACGATTAGTTTTTTTCATACTACTCAACTTTCTGGAACTCAGGCTGATGTCAGTAACAATCCATTAGCCACCAGCACACTTAGTGTTTTATCCCTTTCGAACCCTGCGTTTTCAGCTCCAGGAGTAAATAATGGAGGCTGCTTTCCAAAGCCTTCTTCTAACCCCGGATCCGGTTGCCATGAGACTAACGACAAATCGGCTCCAGTTTGCTCTGCGATCTCTTCTACCAGTTCAGTCATCCCCACTCTCAACGCTGGCAAAGTGACCACCCGGTTAGTCGGCATCAAAGCACTGTCTAGCTGACTGGCATGAAACAAGTTTAATGCACATTGTTGAACGGACATTAACCACATTGTAGCTTGTTCTGAAACCGGTGAAATGAAAGGCTCTTTGCAGGCCAACAGATGAAAAACATTACTTAGAAACGCCGATTTCAAGCCGTTCTTTGCCAGCGGTCTGGCAATGATACCCGGCAGGCGTACAGCTACTGAATCAACCAAACCTCTGCGACTTAAATCAGCCAAAGCCAGTTCTACCATAGCCTTGTGAGCGCCATATGTCATGGCTGGCACTATTGGGCTGGCATCATCAACCACTTCTGGCATGGGCGCCCCCAAAACAGCAATGGTGCTGGTAAATACAATTCGCGGGCAGTTGTCCTGGGCGGCAGCACGTTCAAACATCGCGAGGGTTGCATCAAGGTTAACCGCTTTAGACAGTGCAGGATCCTGTTCTGCCGCCCCGCCCGGAACCGCAGCCAAATGAAATAAAATATCACATGGGCTGGCAAACACTTCATCAAGCACGCCGGGGCCCTGCAGACTGTTTTCTATTAGTGTTACTCTTTCCGCAGGCAAAGTAAGATGCGATAGCACATTATCAATTAGCACTAAATGCCAGTCGGTTTGCTTTGCCAATACCTCACATAACTGCCTGCCAACAAAACCACCTGCACCGGTCACAATAACCCGCTTCATACTTACTCCCGTAATACGTATATCATGTCATATGCACTATCATAAACGCCCCCTTTATTAATGCCTCATTCGTTTTACCGATACATTCTATTAATAATTGCAATGCGAATTATCCCCTGTTCCAATTGACAGACTTCATCCTCAGGCGCACTATTTTGCATAGCTATGCAATCACATCTAAAAATTATTAGTTACTGTTTTGTATATAGTTTAAATATTCTCACCGAAGGTATTTATGGGTGAAACAACACTTCATTTTTGCCAGAGTAGCCAAAACAAATGTTAAATATTTGTTTTATTTTCAACGGGATAAAATGATGATTCATGAAGTCGCTGAACTAACCGTCTCCCCGCAGGATATGCAGGCATTTGAACAAGCGGTTAACGAGGCCGCACCTCACTTTCAGGCAGCAGAAGGTTGTCACGCACTGCGACTCGAAAAAGTTATCGAGCACTCAGGTCAATACCGGTTGATTGTCGCTTGGGAAAGTGTTGAGGCGCATATGGTGACATTTCGTGAATCAGCCGGATTTCAGGCCTGGCGTTCACTAGCAGGGCCATTTTTTACTGAGCCACCAAAGGTATATCACCTGGAACTGGTGGTAGCAGGATTCTAACCGTGACAATCAGCGTTAAAAATGTGCCTGCTGCCATGGACGTTGCCCGGTTAGCCGGTGTTTCACAATCTGCGGTGTCAAGAGCATTCACCAACGGTGCCAGCATATCAGCCAAAACCCGGGCGAAAGTCATGGCGGCTGCAGAGGAATTGGGCTACCGGCCCAATCAACTGGCCCGTTCCTTATTACGCGGCCGTTCGCAGTTGATAGGCGTGGTACTGGGCAATATGGAAAACCCTTTTTTTCCACTGGCTCTGGACACCTTAACAAAGCAACTGGACGCCCACGGTCATAAAACACTGGTTTTCACCGGTGAAGCAAATCAACAGGCCGACACGTCCATTGAAGACATGCTTAATTATCGGGTTGACGCATTGATTCTGATGGCTACCACCCTCTCATCGTCTCTGGCCGAACGTTGCCAGGCCGCTGGCATACCGGTGGTCTTTGTTAACCGTATAAGCCATGTAAAACGATGCAGTTCGGTCATCGGGGATAACCAACATGGTGCAAGACTGATCGCCCGGCATTTGGTCGATAATGGGTATCAGCGAATTGCATTTATGGCCGGCATTGAAACCTCTTCTACCAGCCGCGATCGGGAACAGGCCTTCACCGATGCTTTGATTGCTTTAGGAAGATCAAAACCAATGCGCGTTGTGGGCCACTTTAACCGTACTGGCGGCATGCAGGCAATGCGGCAACTGCTTGAGCAAGGTGACCGCCCTGATGCCGTTTTCTGCGCTAACGATCATATGGCCATGGCGGCCATCGATGTCGCACGCTACGAATTTTCACTGGAACCAGGCAAAGACATTGGTGTGGTGGGCTTTGATGACATTCCACAAGCTCAGTGGCCTGGTTATGACTTAACGACTTACTCACAACCACTTCATGAACTCATTGGTCATGCTGTAGAGAGAGTACTGTCACAAATCAACCTTGATGAAGCGGTTCACACCGTGGTGAAAGGTAATTTAATTTTGAGATCCAGTACAGACGCTAATTATTAGCGGCTCCCTGTACCCTACATTAACCTTGGAGAAGAAAATGGCAACCTGGCTAAAACGCGGCGCCGCCGCTGAATATAAAGCAGACGTGGACCGTAAGGTCCGTGACATCGTAGAAGGCACTCTGGCCGACATAGATGCTCGCGGTGATGCAGCAGTACGCGAGCTGTCAATTAAATTTGATAACTGGGATCGGGAAGATTACCGTTTGACAGACGCTGAAATTCAGGCTTGCATCGATACCCTGTCACCTCAGGATTTAAAAGACATCGAATTCGCTCAAACACAAGTACGTAACTTTGCCCAAATTCAGCGTAATTCAATGAAAGACGTAGAAGTTGAAACCATGCCAGGTGTGATACTTGGTCATAAGAATCTTCCGGTAAACGCTGCTGGTTGTTATGTACCTGGCGGTAAATACCCTCTTCTGGCATCTGCCCATATGTCGGTTATTACTGCGAAAGTCGCTGGTGTACCAAGTGTTATCACTTGTGCCCCACCCTTTAAAGGGAAACCCGCTCCGGCAATCGTTGCCGCACAGGCCCTTGCGGGTGCTGATGCAATATACGCATTAGGCGGTATCCAGGCTGTTGGCGCAATGGCACTCGGTACAGAGTCGATTTCACCGGTTGATATCCTGGTAGGCCCGGGTAACGCGTTTGTTGCCGAAGCGAAGCGTCAGCTTTACGGTCGTGTTGGTATTGATCTGTTCGCAGGTCCAACTGAAACCTTAATCATCGCTGATGAATCCGTTGACGGCGAAATGTGTGCAACGGATATTCTGGGTCAGGTAGAACATGGTCCCGACAGCCCGGGAGTACTGCTGACCAACTCCGAAAAACTGGCTCGCGAAACCATGGCGGAAATTGAACGTCTGCTGGAAGTTCTACCGACTGCGGATCATGCCCGCAAAGCTTGGGAAACCTATGGTGAGGTTATTGTCGCAGACAGCTACGAAGAGATGGTACAAATTGCCGATGACATTGCCAGCGAACACGTACAGGTTATGACTCAGGATCCGGACTATTTCCTGAATAATATGACGAACTATGGTGCTTTATTCCTCGGCCCACGTACCAACGTAGCCTATGGCGATAAAGCGATTGGTACTAACCATACGCTGCCAACCAAAAAATCAGCGCGTTATACCGGCGGTCTGTGGGTCGGTAAATTCCTGAAAACCTGTACTTACCAAAAAGTGACCACGGATGAAGCATCCGCACTGGTAGGTGAGTATTGTTCACGTCTTTGTGGACTGGAAGGTTTTGCTGGTCATGGTGAACAAGCTAACCTGCGTGTTCGTCGTTATGGTCAGCAGGACGTACCTTACGCAGGTACTGCATCACCGAGCGATAAAACCAAAGCCTAAGGAGAACACCATGAGTACTGTCGAGCTTCCAGCAATGCCTAGTTTTAGTTTGTCGGGAAAACGGGCAATAGTAACCGGTGCCGGCCGCGGTATTGGCTCTGCCATTGCTGCCGGTATGGCAGAAATGGGAGCCGAGGTAACTCTGGTGGCGCGCAGCGAAGGCGAAATTACCGCCGTCGCTGACGCTATCAACGCCTGCGGCGGTCGCGCAAGTGCTGTTACACTGGATGTCAGCGATCTATTTGCCGTTGACCGCTTTTTTGAAGAACGCGATGCCTTTCATATCCTGGTAAACAATGCGGGGACTAACCGCCCCAAGCCTATGATGGAAGTTAGCCAGGACGATTACGATGCGGTGTTGGATCTCAATTTGAAAAGCGCCTTTTTCGTCGCTCAGGCCTGTGTTAAAAAGATGATTGACGCTGAAATTAAAGGCTCATTAATTCACATTGGTTCACAAATGGGGCATGTGGGCGGCCCCAACCGTTCCTTGTATTGTGCCTCTAAATGGGCAATGGAAGGTATGAATAAAGCCTTTGCGCTGGATTTAGCCCAGTATGGCATCCGTTCAAATACGATTGCTCCCACCTTCATTGAAACGCCACTCACCAAACCATTTTTCGAGGACAAAGCCTTTTTAGCCTCAGTCCTGGAGAAAATTAAGATTGGACGCATTGGTAATGTACAGGATTTAATGGGAGCAGCTGTCTTTCTGGCCAGTGATGCATCAACCTTAATGACTGGCACCAGTATGGTGGTCGACGGTGGCTGGACTGCAGAGTAAGGATAAGTAATGAGTAATATACCTGAGTTTTCATTTCACCATGGTGGTGTGAGCGTTCCTGATTTAGACGCGGCTATTGCCTGGTATGGCGACACCCTGGGTTTTGAACTGGAGCGACGCTTTTTTATTGAAGCAGCTAACGCCCATGTTGCCATGGTAAAACGTGGCCCGCTTCGTTTTGAAATTTTTGAGGTCGCCGGTGCCTCCCCCTTGCCTGAGGAACGCCGTCACCCGCCATCTGATGTAAAAACCCACGGAAACAAACATGTAGCGTTTATTGTGGACGATTTTGAAGCGTTTTTAACCGTTATGGAAGAAAAAAAAGCAGACGTTGCTTTTGTGGTGCGTGAGAAATTTGGTAAAGGCTGTTTTATACGCGATTGCGCGGGCAACCTTATTGAATTTGTTGAAGAAAACAAACCTTAAAAAATGACACTGCAGTAACAAGGGATGAAGCTTTCATCCCTTTGTCGTTTCAATTACCAGGCGATGGCACCGGCATCAACAGAAAAATCTGCGCCGGTCACAAAAGAAGCTTCGTCGCTGGCCAGATAAACCGCGCACCAGGCGATATCCTCAGGCTGTCCTAACCGTTTCAGCATATTTTTCGCCATCACAGCATCCAGAAATCCCGGTTGCTCGATAACTGGCGCTGTGGCGCCCGTAACAATTAATCCCGGAGAAATAGTATTGGCACGCAGTTTAAACGGTCCGCCTTCCATCGCCAGTTGACGGGTAAGTGACAACACGCCGCCTTTGCCAGCACAGTGTGCCAGGGCCGGCGAGCCATCCAGTGCCATGTAGGCATTAGCCGATGCAAAATTAATGATCGAGCCCGACTCACTCGCTTTTAAATGCGGCCAGGCTGCCTTACATACCAGAAATACCGAGTCCAGTTCAGCACGCAATGTCAACTGCCATTCTGCATAATCCAATTCTTCAATCCATTTAAAAACGGCGGTAGCCGCCGCATTAACCAGAATATGCAGCGCTCCATGCTCCGCAACGACCTGATCAACCATCTTATTTACCTGGCTTTCGTCAGTAAGGTCTACCGCTTGGGAAAAGTGAATGGTTAACCCTTCCTCAGCGGCTTCAGCAACCGTATTCTGAGCGCCTGGTGCATTCAGATCTGTCCCTACAACGATTGCTCCCTGACGGGCAAACATCAGTGCACAACCTTTGCCTATCCCACTACCGATACCGGTTACCAAGGCAATCTTACCTTTCAGCCGATCCCCTTTCTTAATCCTAAGCTTGTCATTTTGTTCCATAGTAAACCCTAAGTACTCTTTTTTGTCAGATTATCAAAGGGCCAGACAACAAACATTAATTTAACAATCCGATTTATCAATACACTAAATTCATCTCCAAAATAGGCCGCCACACCTTGCAGTATATATGTGTTATCGCATCGACAAATATCGACTATCCGAACTACCAATTTTTAAAATATTGTTAACTGCTTTAGCGTTCAGCTTGTGAATATTGTGTAAACAATTTATTCAGAGAATGTGGGGCAGTGCCAGTAATACAGGCATTATCAGGACAACCTGCCGGGCAGTCTAAACTTCTGTCAGAAGTCTGACCGGTTAAAAAAAATAACAATGTCCAGCGCCACAATAGTTAATTTCAATGCAGGAAAACACTATGAAGTTAAAACACTTGTCAGCATCAGTGGCTGTCGCTTTACTTACTAATTCCACCATGGCTCTGGCTCAGGAAGAAAATACAAAAGAAAGTAAAGCAACAGAAGTCGAGCAAATTGTCGTAACGGCTAATTTTAAAGAACAGTCGTTACAAGAAACCGGTATGGCGATAGATGCGATTAGCGCTGACCGCCTGGCGAAAGAAAACATTACCAGTGCTGCTGAACTTGCTACCCTTGTTCCCGCTTTGACTATTACCAATAGCGGTGGTATTGCCTCACAGGTTTATATGCGTGGTGTGGGTAACAAAGCGAACAACAACTACCTTGATCCAGCCATTATCCTTACCTATGACGGCGTCGCACTCGCCCGCGGCAGTGCAACGGCAATTGGCGGTTTTTTCGACCTGGCCCGTGTTGAGGTACTTAAAGGTCCGCAAGGAACCTTATATGGCAAGAATGCTACCGGCGGTGTTTTAAACCTTGTTCCTGTAAAGCCCAAGCTGGAAGAAACATCAGGTTTTGTCTCGGGGTTACTGGGTAATTACGGGGCCTCCAATATCAGTGGCGCACTTAACCTTCCCGTTAGTAAAAACAGCGCGGTGCGCATTGCGGCAAATAAGATAAGCCGCGATGGTATCAATAAAGATGGCACCAATGATGATGATCGCACCACTGTGAGAGTACAGTACCTGCATGAGTTTGGTGATGAGTGGAGTCTGCGCATCGCTGGTGATATGACAGACATTGGTGGTGTCGGCTTTAATACACAAGCTATGGGCGCATACGATCCTGATTTTAATTATATTCCCAGTGGGCTGGATGTGACCGAAGGCCCTGCTTCTGAGGCGTCCAATGCTTACCGGAATGGCGTGCTTTCCGCCCCGGGTTTTGGTTTTCTGAATTCAATTGACAGCGATGAGTTGTACACTGATGCGACGCTAAAAGGACTTAACGCGGAACTCATTTATCGTGGTGAAGACTTTACCATGACTTTTATTCCTGCCTGGCGTAAATCCGAACAGGACTCACGTTTTGTAGGGCCTGGATTCAACTATGGCTGGTGGCAAAACTCTGCAGAACAACGCTCTGCCGAATTACGCTTTGCCGGCATGATTGGCGATAACATTGATTACATCGCTGGTTTATATTATTTCGATGAAGACCTGACCGGTAATAAAACCTTTAACCAGGAGTTTGTGCTGCCGTTTCAGGACTATACCTCCAGCGGTACCTCTAAAGCCATTTTCGGCGAATTGACTTATCATATAAACGATGAAATGCGCTTAATTGGCGGGGCTCGTTTTACTAAGGACGAAAAAGAACTTACCGGTGAGATGAATAACTTCATCACATTCTGTGGTGGCTTACCACCAGCTTTAATAACGCCTCCGGCCTCTTTTGAACAAGGCTGTCATATTGAGGGTAACTTACCGCATTATCCAACGCTTGATACACCGGCTGAAGCCAGCCAGTGGTTAGTGGATAATGGCTGGGCCAGCAACTTTATTGAAATTCCGCCGGGTTATCTGATTCCACTGGATAACGGTGTCGGTCAAATTCTTAACGCAATCAATGTAACGGATACGTCTTACTCCGATAGCGAGCCAACCTTCAAGATTTCCTATGAGTGGGACATAACCAACGATTCAATGCTTTATATGACCCTGGCAACCGGTTATCGCTCAGGCGGCCTGCAACCCGCTACGAATGAGCCTTATGAGTCAGAGTTCATTAAAGCGTATACGCTGGGTGCAAACAATATCTTCCTGGATGGCTCTCTACAGTTAAATGTCGAAGCGTTTTACTGGGATTATGAAGACCAGCAGATTTCATACTTTAATGTGAATGACCAGAACGTACTCGAGAACACCACCACCAATGTCGGTGCCTCAACCAACAAGGGCTTTGATGTCGACGCACTTTGGAGAGCCACTGAGAATACGACGATTACGGCTAAAGTGCAGTACCTAAAAGCAACCTATGATGATCTGAAATTCACGACTTCGCCACCTCGTCACAATGACGTGCTCCAATAGATTCACACAGCCAGTTAAGAGATAATTATCTCAACTGGA
>OJDQ01000265.1_pt1 | contig 25864 bp, 23 predicted proteins | sample 1592851 | NCBI WGS metagenome assembly OJDQ01 (sample SAMN05416774, study PRJEB24817) | seawater metagenome | isolation source: Sea water | place: Canada:Atlantic | collected 2013-07 | reverse complement strand
GTTACATCGATAGACCAAGACGCCATTAAAAAATTTGATGAGTGGCGTATTAAACAATTCGGCAGAACACCGGCTTCATCAACGTTAAAGACCCATAATGCTGCGCTTAACTTAGTGTTTAAAGAAGCTATTGAACACAAGTGGATGATACCGATACAAGTGCCAGTATTGTCGTCGAAAGGTAAATCTGGAACACGCCGAGCCGCATTCTCAGAAGAAGAGTATGACGCTGTAATTGATGGTATTTACGAAAGTGAACGTAACGCTCACACCGAGAAGACAAGGCAAATCAGAGAGCTACTTTATGATTACTGTGAGATTGCAGTAAATACCGGCATCCGTCCGGGCACAGAGATGGAAAGCATCACCTGGGGTGATATAGAACTAAAAGCCCAAGGAAGTAAAGCACAGTTCTTTATCAACGTACGCAAAGGTAAAACAACTAAACACACTGGCACACGAAAAATCGTCTGCAAAAAAGATGTCATTGGCGCGATATCCCGACTCCGCGAACGGTTTCCACATAGAACACCAAGTCAAAAATTATTCCGATTGGCTAACGGTGAAACAACACCACAGTTAGGCAAGGCATTTGAAAAGGTTCTTCAGAATAACAACCTTAAAACGCATTCAGATGTACCAAGGACACTATACTCGTTACGCCACACATACATTACATGGCAACTGCTGGCAGGCACAAGCATGGACGTTATTGCTAAACAGTGTGGTACTAGTGTTGCTATGATTGAACAACATTACAGTCATGTAAGACCTGAAATGTTTGCCGACGAATTATCAGGTGTAACTTTCGATAAAACTAAGCCAAAGCCCGTTTCGAACAAAACACTAGAAAGGCGAGCTAAGAGTGCTGAACGCGACGAAAAACGTTTTAAAGAATGGGCGGCAGAGTACAAGAAACGTGGTTGTATTTAACTATAACTCGCCAGTCAAAGATAAACACGCCTCTTAATTTCATAGGATTCATTCAGTTTAATTTATCTTATTTTCATCATTATAAAAAAATAAAAACATTTTAAATCAAAATCTTACGCGACAACTTATCTGTAATAATTTCCGTTTACTTAATATCTATTAAACAAAAACTATTATAGAGATTTGAGATAAGCAAATATCGGATCTCATCGATTATCTTCCTAAAGGCACAACCTTGGGAAGGATAATCAATGAAAATTCTATATGTCGAACAGTCAGAACGACAATTTGATCACTTTAAACGAAATATAAATGCTAATAGTAAATTCAAATCAAACTTAAAAGTTTTTACAACACTGCTTTTGGCTAATTTCATTTTAAGTCCAGAGCAAGTGAACGCTGAGGAGATGGTAGAAAGTATCGTCGTGACAGCAACTAGAAAAGCAGAATCTATACTAAGTGTACCAATAGCAATAGATACTTTGTCTGCGGGGAAAATTGAATCATTTGATGTAGACACTACTAATGATCTGAGTTCATATTTTCCGGGAGTAGAAATACGAGCGGTGTCTTCATCTGAACAGGCGAAAGCGTGGATTAGAGGGTCTGGCAGTATAGATTTTGCGTCAAACACCAATCCAACTGTAGGTGTTTACATAGACGATGTTTATCTCCCAAATACGTTCCAACATACCGCTCCTATTTTCGATCTTGAAAGAATTGAAGTATTGAAAGGCCCACAAGGTACCCGCTATGGGCGGAATGTAACAGGTGGACTAATAAAATATGTTACCGCTAAGCCAGAAGATACTTTCTCCGGCTATTTTGATTTAGGTGTTGGATCTTTCAATGAAATTAAAAGTGCAGGAGCTATTACTGGACCTATATCAGAAACAACCAACTTTCGATTTGCCTACAAATACGTAAATGATGATGGGTGGGCTTCAAGCCGGGCATCTGAACCGAAGGGCGATGGTTTTCCGGGTACACTTAAAAACAATAGCCTTAACGCTGAAAATTTACTTGCAACGAGATTATTACTTGATTGGAATCCGTCAACGCTATTTAACTACGAGTTAATGATACATTCTATGCGTCGTAGAGCTGACGGCGGAACATTTCAGTATGTAGGTATAGTAGACCCCGTAACTTATGAGCCAACTTGTGACCCTCGTTCGAGAATTGATTGCATCGATTACTTAGGTTATCGAGATTCTGACGGCGTTGGTGAGAGGGGGGATACCAGTGCTGGTGACCATGACTTTTTCGGCGATGCAAACTCTGACTCATATGGCCTCTACGGAAAATTAAACTATGATTTTCCTGCATTCAGCGTTAAACATATTATCGCATTTGACCGATTTAAAAGAGATAGTCAGTATGATGCCGATGGCGGCGCATATATGCTTTCTAATAATTACTATAAATCTAATTTCAAAACGGCTTCATCAGAATTTCAGATAACTTCAAATGCACAAGATGAGTTTGATTGGGATCTCGGATTATATATATCATCTGATGAACTGTCCGCAGACAATAAGTACGTTTTCTTTGGCCTAGAAACAGACCAAGAGTTTTATCAGAAACAGCTATCCAAGGCCATATACGGCAACTTAAAATATCCTTTAACATCAGGGTTGTATTTTCTATCTGGGCTTAGATACACAAATGATTCTGTTTACTTTGATCATTACAGTATTAGACCTACAGCACTCGATTTTGCCCCCGGAGATGTAGAAGGGTCTATATCAGATCAGACTTTTACTGATATTTCCTGGACCATTGGACTTCAGCAAGAAATTTCTGAAAATACAATGCTCTATTCTACTGTAAGCAATGGTTACAAGAGTGGTGGTGCCGGAGCAGGATTCGGAGATCCTGGCGAATTTAATAGCTACAAGCCAGAGGATTTAATGGCCTATGAAGTAGGGTTTAAGTCATCATTGTTTGCAGGAAGAGTTGTCTTAGATACCGCTTTTTACTACTACGATTATAGGGATATCCACGTTTTTGATGTTACATCCAATCAATTCGGTGGTCAGAACTTTATAGTAACTAATGCTAGTAAGGGAATTTATAAAGGAGGCGAAATAGGAGCAAATATAAATCTTAATGATTATAACTCTATTAACCTAGGGTTATCATTTATACACGCGAAATATACCGATTTTATAAGTGCGAATGGCGAAAACCTATCAGGTAATGATGTTCCTTTCGCGCCTCCATTGAAAGTAGTTATTTCATATGACTCTTGGTGGAATCTATTCTCTGACTGGGAAACAAACCTCAATTTACGCGTTAGCTATACTGACCGCGTCTTTCACGATGTTAGAAATAATCCTCTATTAACAGCAGATTCTTATTTTTTATCTGATATTGCGCTATCAACAACCAGAAATGATGGAAAGTACAAATACTCTATTTCTATCAACAACCTAACGGACGAACAATACAGAGTTCAATCTTTTGATTTTATAGAATTTGGCTCAGTGACACATGTCCCCAACAAGCCCCGAAATATATCAATAAAATTTAAATACAGCTTTGAATAAGGAAGAAAAAATGGATTATTTAGATGTACCTGTAATTGACTTTTCAAATGCATATTCTGAAAAAATAAATGAAAGATTTAAGTTAGCAGAAGAAATAGGAAATGTTGTTACAAACATTGGTTTCTTAGTACTGTCAAACCATGGTGTAAACCTAGATGTAGTTAAAAAAGCTCAACAACAGGTTTCTGCCTTCTTTTCACTCCCTACTGATAAAAAGAAAGAATTCTCGCCTAAGAGTAAATCCTACTATCGGGGGTACTTTGGCATGGAGACTGGAAACCTTGGAGCTACATTAGGCGATAAAGAGGCTTTACCTGACTTGCGAGAATACTTCACGTTAAATAGGGAGTTAGGTCCCGCTTGTGACGATTATTACAAAACAGGTTTGGCTCAAGAGATATTTATTCCGAATATTTGGCCCGACAATACATTACCTGAATTTAAAATAGCATTACTAGAATATTATCGAGAAATGGAAGCTCTTGCTGAACGAATAATGAGAATGTTTGCATTATCTTTAGGAGTCGACGAATTCTGGTTTTCATCAAAAATTGATAAGCATATGACAAATCTAGTTGCTGCAAATTATCCAGAGCAGAAGAACTCATATTCTCCGTCTCAAATTCGAGCTGGCTCCCATACTGATTATGGTTCACTTACTATTCTTAAAGCAGAAAATAAGCCGGGACTTCAAGTTAAAAACAAATTAGGTGAATGGAAAGACGTGCCAATTGTTGACAATAGTTTTATTGTTAATCTGGGGGACTTGATGTCTTATTGGACTGGAGGTAAATGGGTTTCCAATATTCATCGCGTCATAAATCCTAAAACAAAGGACTCGAATTCCGATAGGCAATCAATAGTCTTTTTTCACCAACCTAATTTTGATGCTGTCATCGAAACAATACCAGGATTAGAGAAATCATCAAAATATCCTACGACGACAGCTTATGAACATCTAATGTCAAAAATTAACAAAATGAACAAAACATCAAAATTTAATGAGATTGGAGAATAATATGATTATTTACGAACCACCAAAAGCACCAAATAAAATTCCTTTAATTGACATAAGTGACTTTTATTCTAATGATTTAGAAAAGCAAAAATCAATTGCGTGGGAGCTACATAAAGCGGCTCGTGAAACTGGATTTTTCTATGTGGAAGGACATAAAGTCCCATTAGCATTAATGGATGCGCAACTCGATTTGGCAAAGAAGTATTTTTCTCAACCAGATGATGTGAAAATGGAATGTTACTCCAAAAATTGGGAAATTGTACGTGGGTATGAACCTGTAGCTGCGCAAGTTTTAGATGAAGGCTCCCCCGCAGACCTGAAAGAAGGTTTTGTTATCGGAAATGACCTGTCACCTTCGCACCCTTACGTCTCAAAAAAAGTGCCCAACTGTGGGCCTAATCAATGGCCTCACAGCCCAACAGGTTTTAAAGAACAATATAATGAGTATTTACATCACGTTACAGGCTTAGCTAAAGATCTGATAGAAATACTCGCTTTGTCTCTTAACCTACCCCGAGACTATTTCGCTGAAGGACTTGACGAACCAATGATTTTTTCTAGGTTATTACATTATCCTGAGCAGCTAAATCATGGAGAGAAGAATCAATTAGGAGCTGGTGCACATACAGATTGGGGAATGCTCACAGTTTTGTTACAGGACGATATTGGTGGGCTGGAAGTGCAAAATGCGGCTGGAGACTGGCTAACGGCTCCTCCTATACCAGGTACATTTGTAGTTAATTTGGGAGAAATGATCAAAGTACTAACTAATGGTCTTTATCACTCGAATATGCATAGGGTTTTGAACAATAATTCAGGCCGGTCACGTTATTCATGCCCAACATTTTTTGACCCTGATTATTTTTATGAAGTGTCCTGTGTATCTACGTGTATGCCAAAAGATAATAATCCAGATTATCAACCAACCACCGTTGGTAAACACATTGCGTACATGTATAGCAAAACATATGGTCTTTGAAATAATATAGTGAATTAAAAATGAACTCCTTGTCTTATTTAAATATATTTTCGAAAGATATCGAACGCCTTAGTAAATTTTATTGTGATGTTTTTGGATTTAAAGAAATAGAAGAAAGTAGATCAAATTATTTCATAGGCTTTGATACTGGTGTATCGAAGTTAGGGTTTAGTAGTTTTGACGCTTACGATTTGTTAGATATCCCGAAACCGGTAAATGAAGTAAAGGAAACCCACCACGTAATTACATTTGAAGCAAATAATATTCAAGAGGTTGACGAATTAACTGAAAAATCCATTGCTAACGGTGCAACACTCCTAAAATCGCCATTCAATACCTATTACGGATGGTATCAGAGTGTTTTACAAGACATTGATGGTAACGTTTACAGAATATCAACCATGTAAGACATAGCCACCGAAACGTTGATTATTAAGTTTATGATAAGATAGGCGGCTTAATTTATTTTGCCGCCATTTTTGACAGAATCATATTCCGAAACCCAAAGTTAACAGATTCATATTGAAGTCATAATCATTACTAAAGAAGAGCAAAGGCTTCATGCAAATATCTTTATACAGCAGCGTTATTGTAAGTTTGTTCGCTACAAATTTGAGTATAATTATATCTACGTGTTAACCTTCTTATCTCGGTCGGAGTTCTTTTGAATTGCTCTTTTATAGCTCTAGAAAAGTGTTGTTGATTTTTAAACCCGCAAATTTCTGATATTTCTAATACTGAATAGTCTTCTTCAGTTAAAAGTTGATAGGCCTTATTGACTCTTTCTGTCCAGATGTACTTCGCGATGCTTAACCCTATATTTTTCTTAAAAATACTATTCATAAATGCGTAGGAATACTTTAAATCTTCGCTCACCGATTTAGCAGAAATATCCGAAACTAGATTTCTGTTGATATATTTAAGGCACTCCCTTACTGGTAAAGGGAGAGGCGACTTGAATTCTTCCTCTTCGATTTCATTCACAAACTCGTTAAACAAAGTCTGACCGTAAGAGTCCCGAAGAATCGATGCATTTACCGAATCGGTATACTCAACTTCTAATGCGGACTGAAAAATAAAATCTAATTTTTCAGTGGTTGATATTGTATATTGTGATGATATTAATGAGGGTAATTGAGAATGGCCTTGTAACTTAACGTTGCACCAACGTACTCTGTGACTTGTTTCTGCAGGATAAATGTATTCGAGTTTTTGTTTTGCTATGATTAACGACGTTTCACCTTTTCTCAGAATATAATCTTGTTCATCTATTTTTACAATACAATCACCTTCAAACAATTGTACGAGCTGAATAACGAGGCCATTTACAGGTCCATACGTACCATAATAGCGGAAGGTAGCTTCTCCAAAATCAAATGATTTAAAGTTTCTCAATAATTGCATACAAATCTCTTACCCTTTGCGTGCTACTTAATCAATGCATTGCACCACCAGAACCTTAAACACTTTGAAAACGCATCAATAAGGTGCAAAACCTAGACAGAATTAAGTAAAATTTGACCAATACGTCTAGGACTAAGATAAAGCATAAGTTATGCCGATCTTTTTGGACTGGGTTGCGGATTTTAGTAGGCTTCACATCGCCCAAGACACCCAGTTGTTCCAGTGTTTATCGACAAATATAATCGTTGCCTTTAATAAATCTATTTAAAAGAATTAAGAAATAGATAAGCAATCAGTTTCCACTTCTAAATAAGTGACGTTAATGCTTATTAACATGAACTATTTATCCGGCGTACTGATTTGCGTTGTCGGATTATACATGAGCTGGCAAGGTGGTAGTTTTCTACTTCCATAGTTAAATTAAGCATTTAATAGGTTCAAATGGCTTCCTTACACTGTGTTGGTCTCATATCTGTATTGAATAGATCGCTCATTCATTGACCCTAGCTATATTTTAAGAGATAATCAACCTTCATGAAGAGGAATGTTGTGTCGAAAAAGAATTTCCGCATTAGCAAAAGTTTTAAAGTGGTTCTGGCCGCTTTGCTGTTGTGCGCGCAATTTTTGTTGATAGTTTCTGACGCGTTTTCTATTGAACAAGACCACTTGTTTAGCAATGAATTATGTACTGAAAATACATTAATCGAACTGTCCGATGCTTACGATTTAGGCACAGGAAATGATTGTGATCATTGCTGTTCGTGTCATGGCCATTTCACCCATATTGCTTTCTATCTTGATAATGACAGCACGTTTCTAAAAAAATCCCCTACCCTAGCTTCAGTTTATCTCGAAGCTTCACCTAGCCGTTTCATTAACCAAATAGAGCGTCCTCCAAGAATTTAATCCCTGTCATCTTTCGTTTTTTTAACTGACTAGGATTATATTTCATGAAAAATTCACAGTTCCCTGTGCGCAAATTTACGCGCGCCGGAATATTGACTAGTGCATTGATGCTATCTCAAGCCAATGCATTGGCAGAACAAGTAACTTTAGACGATGCTGTTCAACTAACTCTCAGTCGTCATCCAACATTATTGAAATTCAGACCTCTTACTAGAGCTCTTGAGGGAGATCGCCAACAAGCTTTGCTTTCTCCAGCTTACACCGTAGGTGCTAATCTAGAAAATGTGATGGGCACGAGTTCGACTTCGGGAGTTCAAGCAGCAGAAGCAACCATCTCTCTATCTTCAGTGTATGAACTTGGTGGTAAGAAGAGTGCAAGAACACAGGTTGTGGATGCCAGAGCTGCCCTTTTAGATTCAGAGCAGTATTCAATGTCTCTCTCACTACTTGGTGGGCTCACTCAGCAGTATATTCGCGTTCTGGCACAACAGGAGCGTCTGCAAATAGCTGAGCGAAGTGTGAGCTTAGCTGAAGACGCTCTTACTGTAATCACTAATAGAATAAAAAGTGGTGCAACGAATGATGCTGAATTGTTCAGAGCTAAATCGGCTTTAAATCAAGCGAAATTAGAACTTGCGACAGCAAAGGTGAATGAAGAGATAGCCCTGCAATCTCTCACACTATTCTGGCAGGGCAATTATGAAGATATCACGCTTACTGGTTCTTTAAATTCACCCGCTACAAATTATTCCTACGAAACACTTTTTAACCAATTCTTATCATCATCGAATGCGGATTTACTAATTAAGTCACTTGACCTGAAGGACGCTGAAATTCAGTTGGCTAAGTCTGATAATACCGCAGACCTATCTTGGTCTGTTGGTGTTAGAAGGAATCAAGGAGCTCAAGATACATCGTTAGTTTTTGGTGCCTCAATTCCACTATTTGCTGAGAAGAGGAATTCGGGTGCAGTCAAATCTGCAATTGCTAGTAAGGAGGCGGAGTTATTAGAGCGAGACACCAAGTATCTCGATGTAAAAGCGATTCTATTTAAAGCAACGAAAAGCATAAATTTTAGTTCACAGGCAGCATTGCACCTGGAAAAAGAAGTAATGCCTGATTTGGAAAGAGCATTGGAGCTGACCAAGGAGGGCTATCAAAAGGGAATTTACACTTATCAAGAATGGTTTGCTTCACGTGATGCACTTCTCCAATCTCAACGGAGTCTCATCAACTATCGCGAAGCCACCCTGCTCAATGAAGCACTTATCGAACAATGGACAGGGCAATCTCTGAAATCATTCACTTTCAATCTCCAGGATTAATTATGCTAAAGCAAATTTTATTTTTATTTCTTATCGGCACTGTGACATCTATCGCGACCGCAAGTGAAGATGTCACCAATTCAAATGACAACCAAAATATATTCCAGAAAGGTAACATCAAAATAGAAGTAAGTATCGATGAAAGCCCCGAGGGCTCTGTAATTATTGCCTCGACTTTTGAAGATGGGAAGCCATTTATCCCTGATTCCTTTTCTATAGAGCTACAGAAGTTAGGTTCAAGCTCAGAAAAATTTGAGTTTCAAACTTCAGAGGGGGTTTTGCGGTCAATAAAAGCTCTGTCTGAACCTCATTCTTTTAGGGCTACTATTTATCTGACTGACAAAAGACGAAAGTATTCCTGGGAGTGGGAAAACTTCGAGGGAAGAACACAGATCTCAAGAGCATTAACTGAAAAGTTTCAATTAGCAACCTCCGAAGTTCAGAGTGGGACCATTGAAAGACATATCGAATTGTTGGGTACTCTTGTAATTCCACCCAAGAACAAGGCTGAAGTTAATGCGCGGTTCTCGGGAGTTGTAGAAACTCTCGCTTCGGATGTTGGTGACAGCGTGAAGGCTGGCGATGTAATTGCAAAAATTCAATCAAATGACAGCTTACAAACCTACATCGTGAAAGCGCCAATTTCGGGTACGGTAGTAAGTCGAAATGTTAATGTTGGGCAGTTGGTTACCAGTGAAACGCTTTATAAAATAGTCGACGCTGAAACGCTTTGGGCAGAATTGAAAGTATTTCCATCCAAGCGGGATACAATAAAGCAGGGCTCTTATATCCACATAAAAAAAGGTTCCCGACAGCAAGATGCAAAGGTCAAATTTCTCATTCCGTCAGGTTCACTTGAACCTTATCAGATCGCAATTGTTGAAATCACTAATACCGAAGGAGAATTCTCCCCCGGCGATATGGTTACAGGTGTAGTTGATGCTCAGAAAGTCGATGTTTCGCTTCGCGTTGAGAATGAAGCTATCCAATCAATGGATGGTAACTCAGTTGTATTTTTAAACGATGGTAACACGTTTCAAGCTGTCCCTGTCGAGCTGGGTATAAAAGATGACAACTTCACTGAAGTAAAGCGTGGCTTAATCGCTGGTCAAATTTACGTATCAAAAAATAGCTTTCTGATAAAAGCGGATCTTGAAAAATCCGGTGCCTCTCACGCTCACTAATCCTGGAGACGATAAATGATTGATAATATTATTCGTCTTTCAGTAGAAAGACGCTTTTTGTTTCTTGTTCTTGCACTAATCTTAATTGGGATCGGCGTTTGGAGCTACCAGCGATTACCTATTGATGCTGTACCAGATATTACAAATGTACAGGTTCAGATTAACACCAAAGCTCCGGGGTACTCACCATTAGAAGCTGAACAACGAATAACATTTCCTGTCGAAACAGCACTATATGGCTTGCCTAACTTATCCTATACACGTTCTATATCGAGGTATGGTCTTTCACAGATTACAGTTATTTTCGAAGAAGGAACGGATATCTTTTTTGCCCGAAATTTAATCGACGAAAGACTTGCTAACCTTAAAAGTGTTTTACCTGATGGCCTTGAGCCAGAAATGGGGCCAATCGCAACAGGGCTTGGCGAAATTTTCGTATATACACTGGAAGGGAAAGATGGAGCAACGTTACCCGATGGCTCGCCGGTCACACCTATGGCTTTAAGAGAGGTACAAGATTGGATCATTCGACCACAGTTAGCCCAGGTTCCGGGAGTAGTAGAAGTAAACACTATTGGAGGTTATGACAAGCAATATCACGTCAATCCCGACCCTGTAAAAATGCTGGAGATGGGAGTCTCGCTTAAAGACATTTCTGAAGCACTATATTTAAACAATGATAATGCTGGAGCAGGCTATATTGAGAAAAATGGCGAGCAACTTCTTGTTCGCTCTCCAGGTCAATTGACAGGGATAAAGGATATCGAAAATGTCGTAGTAGGAAAAAAAGGATCTGTTCCTGTTCTAATAAAAGATATTGGAACTGTAGGCTTGGGTAAGCAGCTGAGGACCGGTGCCGCTACAAGAAATGGTAAAGAGACAGTGATGGGAACGGTCATGATGTTGCTGGGAGAAAACTCAAGGGAAGTTGCAGCTTTAACTGCCAGTAAATTAACTGAAATTCAAAGATCGTTACCAAGCTGGGTAGTTACTGAACCCGCCTATGATCGAACTACACTGGTCGACAAAGCGATAAACACTGTGCAGAAGAACCTGCTGGAAGGAGCATTACTCGTAATTGTCATATTATTTTTACTACTAGGCAATATTCGAGCGGCTCTTATTACGGCTGCGATCATACCTATTGCTATGATGATGACAATCACTGGAATGGTCCAGAGAGGTGTTTCGGCAAATCTGATGAGTTTGGGGGCTTTAGATTTTGGTCTGATTGTCGATGGCGCTGTCATCATTGTTGAAAACTGTATTAGGCGCTTATCTGAAGCGCAACAGCATCACGGCAGACTTCTTCAACTCAAGGAACGTCTAGAAGAAGTGAAAATAGCAACGATTGAAGTAATCAGGCCCAGCTTATTTGGAGTCGGGATCATAACCGCTGTTTATCTGCCTATTTTTACTTTAACAGGCGTAGAGGGAAAGATGTTTCATCCCATGGCAATAACTGTTGTTATCGCTCTTATTGCGGCAATGATTTTGTCACTGACGGTAGTGCCTGCAGCGATCGCAATTTTCATGGGGGGAAAAATCAGTGAAAAGGAGAGTTTTTTAATACGTTGGGTGAAACTGGCTTACGAACCAGCACTTAGGGCTATTCTTAAATTTAAAGCTGCTGCTCTCGGGGCTGCATTAACGCTTGTAATCTTCTGTGGATGGCTGGCAACAACGCTTGGTTCTGAATTTATTCCTCAACTGGATGAAGGTGATGTTGCTTTACAGGCTTTACGAATAACGGGTACCGGTCTAAACCAATCAATTCAAATGCAAGAACAACTTGAAGATGCGCTGTTGGAAATTCCAGAGGTAGGGGTAGTCTTTGCGAAAATAGGTACACCGGAAGTCGCTACAGACCCGATGCCTCCTAATGTAGCCGATAGTTTTATAATACTTAAACCTCGATCAGAGTGGCCTGATCCAGCTAAATCTAAAACGGATTTAGTGGCTGAAATTGAATCAGTCGCCTCAAAAATGCCTGGTAATAATTATGAATTTACCCAACCAATTCAAATGAGATTCAATGAATTGATTTCCGGCGTAAGGGCTGATGTTGCAGTCAAAGTTTTCGGTGATGATTTAGATCAATTGTTGGTGACTGCAAATGAGGTAGCTGAGATTGCTAAGTCGATTCAAGGTGCCGCAGACACTCGAGTTGAGCAAGTTGCTGGTCTTCCTATGCTGTCTATATTACCAAAGCGAGAAGCCCTCGCAAGGTATGGCCTAAACGTAGCAGACATTCAAGCACTCGTTTCAACAAGCATAGGAGGCAAGGAAACAGGCATAATCTATGAAGGCGATCGCCGGTTTAAGCTTGTAATCAGATTATCTGAAGAATTGCGTACGAATATTGACAAATTAGAGAGCCTACCTGTTCCTGTTGGTAATAGTTTTGTACCACTTGAAGAGGTGGCCAGCCTCGAGTTAAAGCCAGCACCTGCACAGATCAGCCGAGAGAATGGAAAGCGCAGAGTTGTCGTAACGACTAACGTACGAGGAACTGACCTAGGAGGATTTGTCGTTGATTTACAAAAAAGACTTAAATCCGATTTAAAAATGAAGGAAGGGTATTGGTTCGAGCTTGGTGGTACCTTCGAACAACTGGAATCCGCCAGCAAACGGTTGACATTAGTCGTTCCGGTTACGCTTGCGTTAATAGTTGGCATACTCATTATGGCGTTTGGATCAGTGAAAGATGCACTGATAATTTTCACTGGTGTACCACTCGCCTTAACCGGAGGAGTACTGGCACTCTGGATTAGAGGTATGCCTCTTTCAATTTCTGCGGGAGTAGGCTTTATCGCTTTGTCCGGGGTCGCGGTTTTGAATGGACTAGTGATGGTCGCATTCATCAGACAACTCTGGCAGGAAAATGGTGATATTTATACTTCAGTAATTCGAGGGGCCATAATCCGGCTTCGACCTGTTTTGATGACTGCGTTAGTGGCCAGCTTAGGCTTTGTTCCCATGGCACTTAATACAGGAACAGGTGCTGAAGTACAAAGACCGCTCGCCACTGTAGTCATTGGGGGAATTATATCGTCAACTTTACTGACACTGTTTATATTACCTGCGCTTTATCAGCTCGCACATAACAAACGCAACTCTTAATCAAATTTTACGCCCGGTATGTTCCGGGCGCACCGGAGCCTCTATGACTCATAATCATTCGAATAGCTCAAACAAAATTGGGTGGGCTTTTCTATTAAATTTCAGCTTCACAATTATTGAATTTATTGGCGGCTGGCTAACGAACAGCACTGCTATAATGGCAGATGCTGTTCATGATCTCGGCGATTCAATTTCTATTGGAAGCGCCTGGTGTCTCAATAAGTTAGGAGAGAGAGAGGCCGATGAAAATTTCACATATGGGTACAAGCGACTCAGCCTGTTAGGGGCATTTATTAACGGAGCCGTACTTATCCTTGGCTCAATCTGGGTATTATCAGAAGCCATTCCTCGAGTATTAGACCCGGTCATTCCAAATACAGAAGGCATGATATTACTTGCGATTCTAGGTGTCGCTGTAAACGGCTTTGCTGTGTACAAACTCCAGGGAGGAAATACCCTAAACGAGAGAGTGTTGAACTGGCATTTATTGGAGGACGTTTTAGGCTGGGTTGCTGTATTAATTATTGCCATAGTAATGCAATTTGTCGACTGGCCAATTTTAGACCCCCTACTTTCGATTGGCTTTACGCTTTTTATATTGTTTAATGTAATTCGAAACTTATTAGCAACCTTAAAATTATTTTTGCAAGGTGTTCCAGAGAAAAACCTATACAATAGAGTGACGGATGAAATTCTAAAAATTGATAAAATAAAAAGCATCCACGAATTAAGAATCTGGTCACTTGATGGAGAACATAATGTTATTACTTTACACATTACAAGTAACTTGAAGATAATTGAAGAATATAAGCTATTGAAGCTTGAAGTTTATGATAGCTTGGCAAAATTTGACTTCAGCTACAGCACAATTGAAATAGAGTTTACTGACGATTTCTGTAAAAACATGGAAGGGTAATATGAAGTCTTTTCCTTCGTTAACAATGACAGTTGAAAGTAATTCAAATTCAAGGACTAAGCTAAAATTTAATCTTTGGTTCGTTTTTTACAATAACTTTTTATTTGCCAGACCATACGATATTAAATTGATACCAGCATTAGGTAAAATTAACCGTATAGGTAGAGGATTATTTGAATTGGGATATCAAGAGTTTGACTCTGAGTACGCATTTCTTCGAACTAAAGATCTGAATTATTCAATTAATGCTCTTTTCGCTGAAAAGTATGAGGAAAGTATTTATTTCGGCTCGGTAGTGTCTGAGAAAGCTCAGAGTGGAACAATCAAGATCGCGACAATCAAGCAGTTGTCATATCTAAAATTTTGAGGTAAGGTTGCTTCCACTTCGTTGGGGAGTAGCCTGTTTCCTACAATTTGGGAAAAGTCCATATCAACATAATTGGTCAAAGACCATGGTATGAACGCCTTTTTGGTTGGCGAGACCATCGATAGAATTACACCTCTGGTTGGGCGTGTAGTTTTATCGTGGACTCAATTGCCCAACCAGAGAGTTATAGTAATGAACCTACTCGCACTTATTTTCCTTTCCTTTGCAATGTCTACAGACGCCTTCGCAGCCGCTATTGCAAAAGGCGTTAACTTAAGAAAACCGAAAATATCAATTGCATTAAAAACAGGAATAATATTCGGTATCATAGAAGCAATAACACCAATGTTGGGATGGGGATTGGGTAAATTATCTTCTTCATTCATTGTGTCTTGGGACCATTGGTTAGCATTCGGCATATTATCGTTATTAGGTACTTTCACAATATTTAAGTCTTTCAGTCCTACTGAAAAAGATGACGAAAAAGACGATGGAAGAATAAATAACCAGTCAATATTAATCACCATTCTAACAGCAATTGGTACTAGTATTGATGCAATGGCAGTAGGAATTAGTTTAGCATTTGTCGATGTAAATATCGCCTTAGCTTCAATGATGATCGGATTAGCTACATGTTTGATGGTAACCATCGGCATAATGGTTGGTAGCGCGCTTGGACTAATTGTGGGAAAACGAGCAGAAACAGTGGGGGGAATTGTCCTGATTACCGTTGGTACATGGGTTTTAATTTCTCATATCTACCAAATATAATCATCTCATAATTAGAGTAACGCCCTGCAATCAGGGCTATTATGTAGTAACCTAAGTTATAAACCTACCCTAAACTAGCGACATGTCTTTTCAAATTTATTCAGTGTAATCGGAACCGTAAAAAGAGAGCTCTTGATAAAAAGGTCACGTTAATACGTGTTAACGTGACTTATTTCACTGCTTCCATAAGCTATAGGGAACAGTTTTACTCCGCAACAGGCTTTCTCCTATCTAACTGTGGGTAGCTGAAGGTATGGGTTGCAATGTTGTGGGGTTTGTCCTATAAATATATTGCTCTTGGTAGGAGCCTGCCGCTCGTCGTTGCGAAGCTTTTTAAGTTCTACTTTTTATAATCTCGCTAACTCAATATTTTTATTCGGGTTTGTTCAGTGGTAGACGAGCGACGCTTCAAAACAAGCCAGGAGATTAAAAATGTTGGATAAAGATATTCAGCCGAATACGATCGGCGGCATCAAGCGCTATGCCAAGCAAATTAAAAAAGAGTATGGTATACCTCATATGAAGCTTTAAATAAAGCTGCCCAAAAAGCTTGTTTTGAAAATTATTCACACGCTCTAAATTCCCTTTCGGAGTCAAAAGCTACTAAGTCACAATACCGACTGTTCTTTTCGACTTATTGGCATGACAAGAGTAGCCGAACGTTTGGAAGGGAAGTACTTGAAATTAAACTTCCCAAACCTTTGTTAGAAATAGCCACAAAAAGTGACATGAAGAAAGCTAATGGGCTAAGTTGGTTCAGATTGGCCTCACTAGATCATTTCGTTCATGACCAAGTTATCCGCTCACAAGAGACAGCCAGGGATTCCATTTGCAAAGCTGTGAGGGAATTAAGGTTTATGGAAGCAACCGGCTTGAAACCTACTAACGACTACGAAGCCGCTTACCCCAATAGAGACCCAAATAACAAGTTACCTCAAACTGACCATGCAACAAATTGGGAAGATCCAGATTCAGGTCAGTTTATCTTAGTAGATGAACCATACCTCGGTCCTGTGATTACAGGCGAAAGAGCTGAATGGGCAGATAAGCATAGTTGGCATTTGCAGGCTTCCAAATGGCAAGGAATGTACTATCCAGGTGAATCCCAGATGTTTATCGCCACTGATGCAACTACTGGATATGACTTTACAAGCTTGATGGAAAAAATTGACAAGATACCCTCCCCTATCACCACAGAAAATTGGAACGGTGAATCATCTTTTGGTCACGACATATTTTTAAGTCCTCAAGCAATCACACCCCAAGACAAAAAAGGGCCATAGCAAAAGGAACTATTCACCGAGAGCCAAGTAGTAAAACGGTGCCAATGAGATATTGGGATGCCGCAGATAATAATCGACGCCCGAATGCTGTAATGCCGATCGAATCTCACCTCCTTGCCGCAAGATTGATAATTGCTGTGCAACGTTCTCAGGTCACGCCTTATGGCGTAAACTCTCGGTTGTCTTCGATAAAGAGCAAACTAGAAGACTGGTTTTTTTCTGAATACAATCGTGAAGTAACTAATAAATATGGGCTATTCTATTATGGTGATATAGCTAAAAATGATTCATTTGTTTTAAAAGCTAGGTCACTAGACGGCGTTATAACCTTGCTGCAAAATCTTAAGGAACTGTTAGATAACGCTTATGTAGACTGCGAACCATTAAGAAGACTGATACGAAAAGTTGATACTTCAATCAAATTAACCTCAAAATATTCCTAACCTTTAGAAGGGTATTTCAATTGTGGCCTGTCTATCCTTGATAAGGTAGGCAGGCTGGACTTCAATAACATTTACTCGCCAGCCTGAACTAGACAAACCCGAAATTGAACAATACCGCCCTTCTCATACTAGCTTTGTTGTTTCTTTTTTTTCAACCTTTTAGAAGAGATAGAAGATTTGTCTACCCCGTTTTCTATCGGTTTGAGCTGTTTAACAATTTTATCCTTTCCATCCTCAACCGGGGTCGTCTCACCGAGCTCATATTTCTGCCCCTTTTGAACCTTAATACCATTTACCAAAAGAAGCCTTGTTGTTGAATCCAGCATACCGAGCTCTTCTAGCTCGTTTAATATATTCCGATAGTGTGTCCTCGACTTTTTCAAGCTTCTGATCATGAAATTCATTTTTCGAACTTCTGAAGCACTACAAATTTCGTATTCGTCTCCAAGTTTATCTAAGAAGCTTTGACGTGTTTTCTCGCCAAAAAACGCTTGCCTTTCATCTAGAAAGTCCATCACTTCTCGCTCGATGGTAACTCTAGTTCTCTTACTATCCTTTTCTTTCTGTGATACACGCTTTACCCATGCATCCCAATCATTCGACTCAAATCGATTTCGCAATTCGTTTAAAAGCTTAGTAACAAAAGTCGTTAGTCTAGAGCTAGGCTCGTTTTCATAAGCAGCTTTTAAAATCGGTAATAAAGTCTCCGCTGCATCCTTTGCCGTTTTTTCGCATTTGTCATCATCAAAGGACAATAGGTAGTCGCTTAACGCCTTGTACTTGCTTTTCTCGAAATCGTTCAACTTATTAAGGATAGCCAGAGAGCTCTGTACCTCTTTCTTAATATCCTGTGCGACAGGATTATTCACAAATACTCGATGACCTTTACCACAATGCTTAAGAAGGTTGTCACCATTCTTGTACCAGTAGTCACTATTTTTACTACGCTTTCCGCTCATCCAAATCACCAAACAAGTAGTCCTGAGTTTTTCAAACCATATCCAATTTAGGATATAAAAGCAACCAAATGGTAGTCCTGATATTTAAAAAATGGTAGCGGCGAGAAAAATGTTAGTAATCACTAACAACAAAAATCCTTTATTGCAGTGATAAAATTGTTAGTCCAATGATGAATTATCTGTTTCAACAGAAACGTTTTTCAACTCAGGAAAACGGCACATTCATCGCTTACAAAGCTATTAATAAAAAACTGTAAATCTACAGGAGGAAATCATAATTTTTGATTGAGAGCTGAAAAACGGAGGTCACGTGTCTAACAGTAATACATCTAATACATTAACTAATAAGACAACTAGAACAATCAATAAGTACATACATCAAATCAATAGGTGTAAGCTAATCACACGAAATAACTCTAGTATCAGCATAGGTAAATCACACTCCAATGCCTTGCATGACTTTTACCTCTCACAAGACTATAAACAAAGGCTGACTATATTAAATAGCTTGGTGACAGATCCGTCATTCATTCGGCATCAGGTTGATATGTTTTATCGATATATAGATGGCGATCGATTGTTTGAACTAGACCACGACAATTATGCAGCGTCATTCAACATCAGTAAAACGCGTGCAACCAAGATTGCCAAAGAACTAGAATCTAAAGTAATGCTTGATGGTTGGGCAGTGAATGAGGTTAACAGCTATAGAGACTCAAATGGCGCGTTCAAGCATTACAGGTACAACTTTGAAATATCGAGAAAAAAGCACCAGGTATTCACACTTTCATTTGTAAACATACCTCAATTCAAGAATAGTAATTACCAGCATTGCCGCATCTCTTTTTGTCCTAATCTAGTGCGGTTAAACCATGTTTACAGAGTTATGAAATGGCTATTTGAAGCATTTGATGATGAAGCAAGAAAAGCAATAGATGAGTCGATTCTACTATGTCACGATATAGGTAGCCAATGGCACGGAATACCAAGCTTTATGCTAAACATTGATGCTGAATCCTCGTCATTTCAGACATATCCTAAAACTACATTAACAGACAACATTCCAACCGAGTCAATCTACTACTTGAGAAAGAAAAATTTAGGTGAAGATTCAGATGTCCTCTACAGCCCGGTATGTAAATTCATCTCTAATCTCCGCAAGAAAAAAGTGAATGAAAAGAATCAATCCGAATTGCTCAACAGCATTGTTGTAGCAACTCGCTACGAAAGTAAATGGCGCTATACAGCTGGTGATGAGCCACTAAAATACAACGCTCTATCTGATGCGCCGTTCGCAATGCATGCTGTTGATTTCATCTCACCTGAGATTTTTACTCAACTACCAGAGCCTTTGGCATTAAAATTAGCGATTCACAAATATCCAAAGATATTATCAGCGTTAACGGTAGGTGATAATCGGATTTTATTACAAGCCCTTATTAGGAATACGCTAAGAGTATCCTTACCGAAAATTAGCAAACGACATAAAACTCTACTGGCCTCCCTCCTAAATCAATTTAAAAAGGCAGAAAATCAAACCCATAAGAGGTAGTCCTGAAACGGCAATTCGCGATAACTCAGGACTGAAATTTACTTACCTCAGCCCTGTCACCAAGTTAACTCTAAGGAATTGTTTTATATAAAATATATGCCAATATTTACTTCGTGGCGCCACACCATGAACGAGTAGATTTAGCTTTCTACTCATGTTGTAATTTTAAAAATGCTTGAGGTACTTACTTATGAGAGTATTCAATAGATATGACAATGACATTTTGGCGTGGCTAAAAGGAATTCCGGCCCCCGTTTGCCCAGAATTTAAGAACAACCCCATAGAATGTTTGGTTGAAAGTGCTACCAAGGTATTTCTTACCTCCCTCAGATACACTTTCACAAATGGAGATAAAACCGATAAGAGTCTATCTCTTAATGACCTGGGGCATGTATTCGATGAAGAAACATTAAAACGCTTGGTTAAACTGTCTGAAGCACAGGGGCTGCTTGCCATTTATTGTGATATATCTCCCTATAGCGTCGATTTAGCAAGCATACAACGAATGGCTAATCTTATAGAGAATTATGATTTAGAAACAGTTCAAAAAATTGTAAATATTGCACAGTTTTTACTACCAACCGATTCTCCTTTTTTAGCCTGTTACTTAGACCTTGCAAAAGAGGAAGTAATTGAAAAATCCGCAACTCTAAACTCGTTAACCAAAGGAGAGCTAGTTTATCCTGAAGTTGAGCACTCTTAATACTGACTTAGATGTTGTGGGGCTATTCAATTAGGGCTCCACAACCTACCAGACATCTTGTCTATCTCGGTACAAAACAGCCGTTTTCCTGCCTTAAATCCTCTGTTAGCTTGTAAATAGCTTATCCAAGCAAATCCCTCATTTTTATCAAAAATCATATAAATTCGGAGCAATTCAATGGATGCAGCATGTCCTTACACGCTGTATATGGGGCGTCTTGCGCCTAATAGTCAGCGTTCCATTGCCTCTCAGTTAAATAGTATTGCAGCCATGCTTGATTGGCCTGAACACGAACGGCAAGAAAGGTTTCATCATATTGACTATCAACAGGCCAGCCATATCAAGGCGATGCTGTTAACAAAAGGCTGGTCAGCTCGCTCAATTAACCGTGCGATGACAGCCATTCGCAATATCGTCAAAGTGGCGGTAATGACGGGTATTGCACCAGAAGCACAGGTAATACAACTGCAAGCTATCACAAAGGTTAAACACGGCAGCCACAAAGGCACACCGTTAACCGCTCAGCAAGTCAATAAACTATTCAAACACCTGAATGCTGATAAGTCTGCTACCGGCAAACGTAACGCGGCGATAGTGACTATTTTACTTGGTTCAGGATTGCGCCGAAGTGAATTGGTGGCACTTAGATATAGTGACTTTTCGGTGGAAACGAACACGTTACATATCGAAAAAGGCAAAGGGAATAAAAGTAGAACGGTATACCTACCTGATTGGACAGTAAAAGGTTTGCTGGATTGGCTTAAGGTACGCGGAGATGGTGAGGGCTACCTTTTTGTGCGTATTGTGCGTGGCGGTCATATTCAGCGTGACAGCAAATTATCGTCGAGCTTTATCTATTCACTTATCCGTAATTCACTTGCCGCCATTGGCGTACAAGGTGTGTCACCACATGATTTACGCCGGACTTTTATTACACGGTTACTGGAACAGAATGTCGATTTAAATACGGTTCGCCAAATGGCAGGTCATGCGGATATTGCGACCACCATTATGTATGACAAGCGCGATCAACAGGTTATACAAAAGGCGGCGTCTCAACTTAGCTATAAACAGAAATGAGGCACAGTATGTTGAAACGGCAATTAAACAATCCTCACTTGTTGCAATATCTGACCTGCCAGTGGGTTAAGCGGCTTTTAGGTTATGTAGTGAGTATCGATGTCGACTTTATCAATCCAGAGGTCTTAACCTATTTACGAGGACAACCAACGTCCATATCTGCATCGAAACTTACTAAAAAGGCACTCGTTGCCTTGTTGAGCATTGACGACCGGCATCCAAAAACCACCAAGGTATTTCTAGATAACTGCACCTTTATCTGCAAGCTTCTCAACTTGCCGAGAGGTGCAGACAAACTGATTCAGTTTGCATTGTTATGTCAGGCAAACCCGTGGTTTCAAAGTGTGGTGAACATGCTGGATATCCAAGACAGCTATACCGGATTAAACAGTATTTTGTTGGACATGACTGGCCTCAAGGTATCGGATTTCAATGCTATTGCTGAAAGTTTAATGCAGTTTGGTTTGCTGAATGACAAAGACTTCGGTGTTATCGATGGCAGTGAATTACCGCAACCAATGTTGCTTAACCTGCTTACAAACAAATTGCATTCAAGAGAGCAGTTAATCGAACCATTATTGCAACCCAGTGAAAGAGCGCTGTTCACACTCGATGATTTTCCGCAGGTGAACACTGCGCTATTAGGTGATTACCTGTCATCGGCAATGAATAAATCCCTAGTCGGCACCAGTATTTTGCTACATGGTGTATCAGGCTCTGGTAAAACCGAGCTAGCACGAAGCTTAGCCAAGTATTGTAACTGTACGCTCTATGAGGTCCGCTCGACAGGCATGGTAAAGCAAAATCCTGATGAGGCATTGGATTCACGCTATCCCTGTAAAGACAGGCTACGGCATTTATCGTTACTCAATGCCTTACTCAGCGCACCGAGTAATGCGGTGCTATTGATTGATGAATGTGAACATCTCTTTGAGTTAGCTGATAATCACTACAGCAAGGAGTACTTGCAGCGGTTTATTGAGCACAACGCCATACCGTGTATCTGGATCACCAACCATGTGCAGTGCTTGGAGCCAAGTTTCATTCGCCGGTTTAAGTTGGTCACTGAGGTACCATCACCTAGGCCGGAAGATATTCAGCATGTATGCAAACGCCATTTTAAAGGCCTGGGTCTTTCAGAGCGTTTTAAGCGCAATATAACGCGTATCGACAATGTTTCACCAGCACTGATAGCGAATGCGACACATGTCGCGAAAACACTGAATATAGCGCGTATAGACGCTGAGAATACGATACATGACGTTATTGAAAGCACATTACACGCATCTGGACTGTGGGACAGCAAAGCACAGTATCAAGGTGAGTTAGATTTTGATGCATCACTGCTTAATCTGAAGCAACCCGCAAGTTATCTGGATGAAGTCAGTTTCGCACTAAAACACAACAAACCTGCTCGCGTATTGTTATCCGGACCACCCGGCACCGGTAAAACCGCTTTTGCACATTACCTCACCGAAACCAATCAGCGCGACCTTATTCGTGTGAAGTGTTCCGATGTACTCAGCAAATGGGTAGGCGAAAGCGAACAGAACGTAGCAGAACTCTTTCACCGCGCACACGTTGAAGAAAAGGTCATTTTGCTTGATGAGGTCGATAGCTTATTGGTCAGTCGAGAGGCATTAACGGCGCACTATGAGCTGCAATTAGTGAACGAATTTCTGACGCAAATTGAGTGTTTTACGCAACCGCTTTTTGCAGCCACCAACTTTGATAGCCGGTTGGATAAAGCAGTACTTCGCCGCTTCGACTTTAAGCTCGAATGCACTTACCTGAAACCGGAACAAGTCTGTGCCTTATACCGGCAAGTACTTGGTATCAAACGGTTGAATTTGGAAGAGCAGCAACGCTTATCCACATTAAAACAACTAACGCCAGGTGACTTCGCCATACTGGCAAGGCGCAAACAATTTAGACCAAAACAGAACCACCGACTCTCTGCTATCACGCTGTTGGCAGAGGAAAACCAACGTAAACAACCACAAACCCCAATGGGCTTTATCCGCCCTCACTAACCTAAAAGGTAAACATTATGACTACATCTGTATTGAGTACGCTCAAGGTCATCGCTCGTCCTAAAATTGAGCCTAAACCTCCGGTCATCGGTAAACGCATGAAGCTAATCGAGAAGCTGGAGCAGCAACAAGAGCTGGCAACTTGCATGATAGAAAAGCGTCCGTTTGAGGCGTACCGCGAGAAGATGGTTAAAGACCCTGTTACTGGAGAGCGCAAAAAGCAACGCCGCCAAGTTACCGTTAGGCCGTGGTATTACGACAGCGACGGCCACTATTATCTTGAAATAAAGGTGAACAACAAATCCATTGAATTGCAAAAGGATAAACATGCCATTGATGTTGGTGACAAAGCCAAGTTACCAGAGCTCATCGACACCATCATCAAAGCCACCGAAAAAGGTGAATTGGATAGCTTTCTATTGGCTCCACCGGCAGCAAAGAAAACACCAACTAAACCAGATACCAACAAAAAGGCATAAGTAAAGCAGGTCTGTGGCGTGACCGTATCCATGTTCACAGACCTGCCGTTAATAACCTGTAAGTGCCTCAACCCGCGAGATGCAAAGCAACTTTATTCGCTTCCTCTATCGCCGCTAGGTTAACGTCGATATCAATGTTTTGATTGTTGATGTCTGTGAGCATTTTGCTTTGCCAATAGCGCAATACCTCATCCATAGACTTGGGCTCCTCGCAATGGTGCACAATAAGTGGTGAGCCTAAACAATTACCGCTACCGACATAGGCCCAGACAGAACGCTCCTGCTTGGTTTCTCTAATGCAATAGAGTTTCTCAATCAGGTGTGTTGAGCCTTCGGCTGCGCGGGTGTGGAGGAGAAAAATATCGCTAATGCCATCCCCAATGTCTGGAAATTGAAAAATCAGTTCCATGTTTTCGGCATCATCCGCGCACTCTTGCCGGAATAATGCAGACAGGAACTGCGTAAAACGGTTATCCAGTGGCGTGGGGATGTTTGAGAAGTTTAGTTGAAGTGACATACATGAACTCCTTATGCGTGTATGTCATTAAATTAGTATTCTCAGCAGGATAAGTACTTACAGGTCTTTTCTCACAATCCATTAAAAAGACCAATATCATGAACATTCAATATAAAGAACTTGCGTTGCCGGTATCCAAACGATTCACCAATGCCATTGCCGACTTGGTAACTCAACACCAAATAACAGGCGATAGCATCACCATTAACTTTCGCGACCCCAATTACTCAGCAGAAAACGGTGGTTTTCATCCCGTCGAAATGCGACTAGAGAAGCACGGGGATACATGGCAATTTTGCTATATCACTGATTTCACTTATGTCGGCATTGGTCCTTTTGCAGAGCTGGCAAAAGATCTCGATTTTGATTTTCAGGCCGGTGTATTTCAAAACCTGCACGGCCTGTTTCCGATTGAAGTTGCTCTGGATATCTACCAGATATGGGAAGGTAACTTTCTGCATTACTGGCAAGCGTTAAACGTTTTTACTTTTCAAATCGCCAGCGACTGAACCTGCCAATTCAAAAACTGTAAAGCGTAATTAAGAATTAACGCCATTATTTACAGGAGATTAATATGGCCAGAGACATGTTGTCCACTTCCCAACCAAAGGTACATTCTAAACGCCGATACTACGTTGTTTTTGAAGGAACGAAACCTGGGGTTTACTACAAATGGGAAGATGTAGAGGCGCAAACTAAAAAATATTCTTGCCCTCTATTTTGCCGATACCGCACTGAAATTGAAGCACGGGAAGCGTTTGATGATTATCAACGGCGGCAATCCAAAACAAAAACAAAAACAAAGCGGCGATCTAAAGCCGTAGACGAGCTACCGCCTTGGAATCTTGATTGACGTGCTCCAATAGATTCACACAGCCAGTTAAGAGATAATTATCTCAACTGGAGTGTATATGAAAATGCGAAAAAGCTACTCAAAAGAATTCAAACTGGACGCTGTAAGTCTGGTTACGGAACAAAATTACAAGATCGCCGAGGCAGCTCGTAGCCTTGGTATTAGCGCCAATATGTTAGGCCGCTGGCTTAAAGAGCAGGAATCGGAAGGTGCTCATGCATTTCGTGGCAACGGTAAGTTGACGCCGGAACAGGAAGAAATCCGTCGGTTGCGAGAAGAAAATAAACGCCTGAAAATGGAGAAAGAGATACTAAAAAAGGCGACGGTCTTCTTTGCCAAAGAAACCAAGTAAAATACGGTTTCATTACCCAACATAAGAAGACCTGGCCGATTAGTCTGATGTGTCAGGTTCTGGGAGTCAGTCGCCATAACTATTACAGTGCCGTGCGACGAAACGAACAACTTGAACCCGATCCACAACATG
>OJDQ01000264.1_pt1 | contig 25928 bp, 25 predicted proteins | sample 1592851 | NCBI WGS metagenome assembly OJDQ01 (sample SAMN05416774, study PRJEB24817) | seawater metagenome | isolation source: Sea water | place: Canada:Atlantic | collected 2013-07 | reverse complement strand
AACCTCTACAGGGTAATCACACTCTTTCATGATCCAGTGCAAAGCCGTGTGCACCGCGTGACTGAGGTCAAAAGGCGCTTTCTCTGAAACCTGAGCTGATGAGAACTGACGTAAATCATTAACGATTTCTTTCACCCGATCCGCGCCTTCCATGGTGCCATCGACCAGCGAATTAAGATCTTTAATGGCTTTTTCAAGACGCATGTTTTCACGCATTTCGCGCAGGGTATCGCGGCTTTCGCCATTGGCAACCGCATCAAAATACGTACTGAGTTTATCGGTGTAGCGTCGCAATACGTGCATGTTGCCATACACAAAGCTAATGGGGTTATTGAGTTCATGAGCAACCCCTGCGACCAGGCGTCCCAGAGAGGCCATCTTTTCCGACTGGATTAGCCGTTGTTGAGCAAGTTGCAACTCCGCATGGGCTATATTGAGCTCTTTATAGGCACGTTGCAGTTCACCTAACGGCCTTCCCACCAGCACCATGCCCACCGATTTACCACGGTGATTTAAGCGTGCAGTGCAATTAACCGATAGCGGCACGTTACCCGATTTACCCTGTAGCTCCAGTTCGTAATCCCTGACGGATTGCACTCGAAGTCGATCGCGAAAAGCCTGAACCTTATCATGCAGTTCTGGCGCAATAAAAGTAAGGATAGAGCGCCCGATGAGGGCCGATTCAGACTCCCCTACCAATTCGGTGAGCGCCCGGTTAACGCCTTCGATAATGCCATCGTTATCACAGACAATTAGCACGTCGTTCATGGCACTTTGGATGCTGTCAGAAAAGCTTTTCGCCTCTTCCAGTTCGACGTTTTTCTCTTCGACTTCCACCTGAGAGTGCACTAAATCGGCGTAGGCCTCATCCATTTTCTGGATGACACTTACCCAGGCATCTTCATTCTGAATGGTGGTAACCGGATCAAAATCTAAGGAGTCGGTCATATCGGCAGATTATGATTATCAATACAGGCACTATACCTGACGGGACTCACCCCGCAAGACCAGCATTTAAAAATTTGACTAAAGGCAAGGCACTGCATTCGCCCTGCCTGACATGATAGCGAGCTAAACTAAGGCCGTGGACGAAACATCACCTGACCAGTTTTATTGGCAATTTCTACCTGTGCCACTTTCTGATAGAAACCATCAGAGAAAAAGGTTTCATATTTAGGCACGGTAACAAACACGCCTACGCCTTCGGAGTCCCGGTGCTCCAGTAGTACACTGTCGATAGCCCGCATCAGCAGATGGCCCAGACCATGTGACTGGTAATCCGGATGGACGGCAATAAAAGACAATAAATGATACTTTTCAGCCGGCATGGCTGAACGAATTTTTTCTTCTTTCTCAAGCATTTGCCGAGTACCGTAATAGCCGGTTGTCAGCAACATTTTTAACCGCCAGTGCCAGTATCTGCCTGCGCCGGCAGCGTTGTCTGGCCCGGTGAGGCAAGCCACCGATAATAAACGCCCCTCATCAAACAAACCAATGATAGGTTGCTCTGCTTCCCAGAATGCCGTGAGCTCCTCCCGAATAGCCGAGCGCAGGCGTGATTCATAGCCCTCTTTTTCACTTTGGAAAATCTGTAAAAATATTGGATCGTCGTGGTAGGCGTTATAAATAATTGATGCTGCGATTTTCAGATCTTCCGCTGATAAATACGCTGCTCTGATTTTATCCAGGTTCTGTTGAATTTCCGCTTGTACCATAGCCTGTCTCCCGTGTTGTGGTGATGCGTAAACGCCATATTTTGCGACCCAGGCCGCCCTCTCACTCAACCGCTCAACCACTGCTAACTGCGCTGCAGTGAGCTGAAAACAACAAGATTGGTTTAAAGAGTTACGTAGTAGACGCACAAAAAGTGCATCAGTTCCCAACTCTAGCCGAAAAAATAACAGACTGTAAATATATTGTTAACAGTATTTATACATCTAAACAGAGGAAGTTAAACAAACAGACTGTGGTAGCGCCAGGTCAAACCATAGCCACCAGCATGGCAAAACGCATCAAGCCTGATAAACAGAGGTCTATCAGGCTTGCCAGGATAAGTGGGTTACGAGCTTGAGTTAGATTTTACGCACGGCCTCTTCGCCCCACCCAATTAAGCGGTTGTCTTTAAAGACCAGCGGCGTGCACTCGTCTTTCGTTGTGATACCGTCATCCTCGGTACGCTGAGTGCGGTAGTAAAGGATACGATAAACGTGGTCACCTTCGCCGACCATTTCGTTGAAATCTGCTACACCCATTTTGCGTGTGACATCTTCAAAATGTGCACTCACCTCGAGATTGCTGATATGTTTACGATTGTTATATTCGCGCTGCTCCCAGCTGGCCTGATAATGTTCACGATCATCATCCCCTACTGAGATAATACAGCCAGACAATAACATTGGTGCCAGCAGCGCAGTACAAAGCATTAATTTTTTCATAGTGGTTCCCTGTTGAAAAATAATAAGTCACTAATGAACTTCTTGTAATCAAGAATAAGGCCAATTATAACCCTTTGATTTTTATAGAAGTTAAAAAATAACCACTTGGCGCAACGGCCAACTATGGGTATGATTAGCGAAATTTTCGTTGTTTTGACTAACCTTCAGTTGGCGTGCCAGTCTGAGGTTGACGCTATCAGTTGAGAGTGACTCCATGACATCCAAAGAAAACCATAAATCCCTGGTCGAAATCTGCCATGCGCTGGCTGCCGATGGCTTAACTCCGGGGGTCGGCTTACTGCGCGGCAGAGCGCCTTTTAAGGTCAGTGTGCTGGATGCCATTGAAGCGATAAAAGTCTTTAACCAGCAGAACGAACTAGCCAAAGCCGAGCCCAAAATAGCCAGTGAAAAAGAGCGAATCACAGCGCTGGAGAAACGGGTGGAACAGTTAGAACAGGCGCTCGCGGTAATGGAAAGCCGATTAGCTAAGCTAAGTTAACTTAACCTGCTGCCGACAGCCCGTCGATAAAGGTCGCCAGATCCGGAGCCAGACAGCGGCTTGGCAGTTTACCAACCTGTTCCAGTACGACTTCCCCCGAGGCATTGTCGACAGACAAAATAAAGTCATCCTCATCGGTCAGGCCGAAAAATAACGTTGGCGGCTGTTTCAACCGTTGCTTCATTAACAGATGACCAATCAGGTTTTGTTGCAGCCGCTCGAAATCGGCTTCACTGCAAACCTGCAGAAGTTCGCAATTGCCCTGCTCCGCTTTAACCGGCAGGTTAAAGCTCCAGTATGTTGTAAAGTATTTACAGAACTGCTCGTTGAGGGTTATGTGCAGCGCGTTTTCAATATTGGCAAAGGTGTATTCCTTTTCCATTGGCACCGGCTGCCAGGCACAAAGCTCCCCCTCACTGGCATTGCCGATGTAACAGGGTGAGGTTAATTGCGGCTCGAACTCAGTCATCATTAACTGTGGAGAGGCTGCCGCAGCCTGTTGTAAATCGCGCATTAATTTATGCAATGATTGTTGAACTATATTCTCCATTGCTATTCCATATCAGTTATACTAAACCTCTATAGTAAAGAATTTATGGCACTTTAAACACCAGCTTGGCATATTGAATGCGCGTGCCATGATCAATCAGTGATAAAAAACCGTTACAGGACAGCATGACAGTAAAGCACTCTTCGTCACCGTCTCTTCCCGCCAACCTGACACTGGGTCAGAAGGTTGACTACATCGAACAGTACACCCCCGAACTGTTACAGGGCGTGCCTCGCACTCTTAGCCGCGATCAAATTGGCGTTTCCCAGCCGTTACCGTTCGTTGGCGTGGATATCTGGAATGGCTATGAACTTTCCTGGCTCAACCCCAAAGGCAAGCCACAGGTGGCTATTTTGCAATGCCGGGTGCCCATCGACTCGCAAAACCTGATCGAATCCAAGTCGTTTAAACTGTATCTCAATAGCTTCAACCAGTCTGTTTTCACTTCTGCAAACGAAGTGGCAGAGTATTTAACGGCTGATTTATCGGCCTGCGCCAAGGCAGATGTAGACGTGCAATTATTTAGCGCGGGGCAATTCCATGAGCTCAGTCTTGGTGAACTCGAAGGCACCGTTATTGATGAATTGGATATTGAAGTTAACGATTACCAGCCAAATCCTGGTCTGCTGAAAACCAGCGATACCCTGGTCAGTGAAACCCTGGTCAGTCATTTACTGAAATCGAATTGCTTAATCACCAGTCAGCCCGATTGGGCCAGTGTACAAATTCATTATGAAGGCGCAGCCATCGACCATGCAGGGTTGCTGGCTTATCTCATTTCATTTCGTCGCCATAACGAATTTCATGAACAGTGTATCGAGCGAATTTTTTGTGATGTAATGAATCACTGCAAGCCGCAAAAGTTAGCAGTCTATGCGCGCTACACTCGCCGGGGTGGGTTAGATATCAATCCGTTACGTGCGAACTTTAATTACACCGTGTCGAATAACCGGCTGGCGCGGCAGTAGCATGCCGGCGGTTTTTTTTTGCTAACAAGGAGCTTGCATAACACATGGAAGCGAAACAACTCCAATCGCTGCGTGCCCACAGTGAGCAACTTGCAGGATTCATAGTCCGGCTCACCAGCTATTATGAAGGGCTATCGGCTGAGATAGATAAAGAGTTACAATCTCTGCGCGGTCATTTGAGTGGCAAAATTGATTTTACTTTAGCCACGCTTGCGATGAATAAAGTCAGTCAGCTTATCATGCTGGAACCCTACTCAGTGAAAACCCTGACCCAGGCCTGGTTACGGCAACTGGAAGAAGATGTGCAGGCTTTTCAGCGCCTGGTCACTGAACCGACGGCCCGCAGTGAAGCCGCCAAAGCCAGTAGCGCCTTGAAGAAACCGATAAAAGGTATCAGTGGGGTTTTGCCGCTCTATCAACAAGTTTTAAAATGCTACAAGTCCGGTATTGGCAGCGGCGACGACGCAACCGCCGAAAGTCAACCAAACAGTAGAACCGTCCAGCTCAAGCAAAATTTAATCGACGAATTAGGCCAGTTGGTTCAAACCTATATCCGGGTCAATCCGGAAGACGATTATATCGCCTCTCTGCAGGAAAGACTGGGGCAAGGCCTTACCGAAGAAGAGTTACTTAACAGTTGTCTTATTCTGATTCGGGTAATGGTTCAGGAAACGCTCACCGAGGCCAATACTGCCGGAAAAATCATCCAGCGCCTGAACAATGCCCTGGGCAATATTAACGGCGATGTACAATCCAGTATTTCTAAAAGCGCCGAAAGTTTCGAAGCTCGTCAAAGCCGTAACCAGGAATTGCGAAATGTCATTGAGGACATGGAAGACGCGCTGGAAGCCGAGCAAAATGTCGATGACTTAAAACAGCAAGCGCAGCATTACCTGGGCCAGATGGCCAACTCTCTGAGTGCCGGTGAAGAGGCTGAACGCCAGGAGCAGGAAGGGCTGATGTCGTTATTGGTTTCCATGCAACAACAGCTGTCCTCACTACAGAAGCAAACCGACTCCTACCGTAAAAAACTGGTTGAGCAACGCATTAACATGTATACCGACCCACTAACCCGGGTCCCCAACCGTATGGCTTACAATGAGCGGGCCGCCAAAGAGTGGGACCGCTGCCAGGCCCAGGATAAGCCGTTGAGTATTGCGGTAGTGGATGTGGATCATTTTAAACGGATCAACGATAAATACGGCCATGCAGCGGGCGACAAAACCTTGCAGGCCATTGCACGACATCTTAAAACCAACCTTAACAGTAATGAATTTGTGGCGCGTTGGGGCGGTGAAGAATTCATCATTTTGTTGCCTGAACATGCCAATGACAAATTGTTAAATCGCCTCAATGATTTGCGCGAAGGGCTGGCTAAGCTACCCTTTAAGTTTAAACAAGAGCGCCTGACAGTGACTGCATCCATAGGCGGCACCCAGTGCCGTAATGGTGAGAAACTCGACACTGCCTTTGAGCGGGCAGATAAAGGGTTGTATAAAGCAAAATCCGGTGGTCGGAATCAGGTGGTCATTCAGGATACCGAATGAAAAAAATTCAGCTAAACCCTGTAGGTTGGATGAGCCAGCTCTCCCAACTTGAAGTCAGCAAGCTTGAAGACACCACAAACAGTCATTTGTACCAACTCTTTCGCAACTGCTGCCTGGCAGTGCTTAACAGCGGTGTCGATGAAGATAACTACGAAATGTTATTTGCCCCCTATGAATCGTTCGATATTCGACTGATTAAGCGGGAACGGGGCGTCAAACTCGAACTGATTAATCCCCCGGAAGTCGGCTTTGTTGACGAACGATTGGTAAAAGGCGTCCATGAGCACCTGTTCTCTGTGTTGCGTGACATGCTTTACATGGGTAACAAGTATGCCTTTGTACATGAAAACGCCCCCCTGGACAGCGGCAGCATTACCGACATGGTATTTGACATGCTGCGACACGCAAAAGTCATCGAGCGCAATAACGAACTAAACACCATTGTTTGCTGGGGAGGCCATTCTATTGGCCTTAAAGAATACAAGTACACCAAAGAAGTGGGCTACCAGCTCGGTCTGCGTGAAATGAACATTTGCACCGGTTGCGGACCTGGCGCCATGAAAGGCCCGATGAAAGGTGCGGCAATTGGCCACGCCAAACAGCGCTATCGTGACGGCCGTTATATTGGTATTTCTGAGCCCAGCATAATTGCTGCCGAGCCGCCTAATGCGATTGTCAATGAGTTGGTCATCATGCCTGACATTGAAAAGCGCCTGGAAGCGTTCGTACGCATCGCCCACGGTATCATTATATTCCCCGGTGGCGTGGGTACCGCTGAAGAACTACTTTATTTACTCGGGATCCTGATCCACGAGCGCAATACTCAACAGCCCTTCCCAGTCATTTTAACCGGCCCTGCAGGCAGTGAATCTTACTTTGAAGCTATCCATGAATTTGTCGGCGCAACCCTCGGCTCCAAAGCACAGAACCGCTATCAGATTATTGTTGATGATCCGGTGGAAGTGGCGCGAGTACTTGGACAAGGCGTTAAAAAAGTCGAACAATTCAGACTGGCCATGGGGGATGCGTTCAGTTTCAACTGGTCACTGAAAATAGAGGATGATTTTCAGCAACCCTTTATCCCTACCCATAAATCCATGGCAGCGCTCAATTTACACCGGGACCAGCCATTGTCTGATTTAGCCAATAATTTACGCAAAGCCTTTTCGGGCATTGTGGCTGGCAATGTTAAAGCCGAAGGGATCCGTCAAATCCGCGATTTTGGCCCGTTTAACCTGTCCGGGGAAGCCGACCTGATGGCCCGTATCGACGCCTTGCTAAAATCATTTGTAGGTCAGCAACGCATGAAATTACCGGGCACTGAATACCGGCCCTGTTACAGTATCAACCGCGATTCATAATCAGTAACATTGTTGAGGCTGACAGTACCGTGTTAATTGGATAGACTACCCATGGATAAGGTCCGGAAGGGGCCATTTGAATTAACAAGTAAAACGACAAAGATAAATGAACAGTAAAGCAATCCGACTTATTTTGATCGGCGTAGCCTCTTACGCGATCCTTGCTTTCTCGCTCATCGCCTTTTATCCGGATAAACCGGAGAACATGGATTGGCAGGACCGGGAAGAGTATAACAAAGTGCAGATATCCAAGCTGGAGCTGGGGATCACCCGGGCGGAAGTCATGGCTTTACTGGGTACGCCGGATATTACCGAGGCAAAAATGCAGGATAGCCGTGAAATACAGGTCATGTTCTATCGCACTCAGCATGTTCGGGCCGATGGCATGACCACTCAGGATGAATGCACGCCACTGTTATTCGAAAACGAAGCCCTGATTGCCTGGGGTGATGGGGCTTATCAAACCTACCTGAGCAGTTAATTAGTTTGACAGCGATGCTGGCAACCTTGCAGGACCTGGTGCGAGACACGGAGGCTTTGCTGCCGTTGCCGGCGCAGGAAGCAGCTCAACTCTCATTATATCTCGATACCAGCGCCCGCTGGCTGGATTTTGCTGAAGCCAATCTACCGCTTATCACCGTTCTTGCCAGCCGGCCTTTCAACCTGTCAGACCCTGCTCAAAACCTTTGGCTACGCCATCTTTCAGTGTACTTATTACTGGGATTACGCAATCGGGTTAATCATCACACACTGCAACAGGGTATGGCGGCGTTACTGAGTTATTACCAGTTAAAGCAACAGGCTCTGTTAACCAAACCGCGACTCAGCAGCACTATCAAACAGCTCACGCGCTGTGGCCAGTTTTACTGGGCAGCGCATATTCTGCCAACCACTCACCGCACCATGCTTTATCGCGACTGTTTTGACATCGCCTGGCTGTGGCAGCGTTATCTGCAGCGTTCGCCAACCAGCAGTTTTAATGAGATCTTACAAAAACTGGCGGTATTGCTGCCACCAACCGGGCAGCATCAACTGCATGCCCTGATTGAATACCCGGGTCTGCTGCATGAAGGCATGGTGGTCGGCACCGCGCAACATATCGGCCCGGTGCTAAGCCAGTTACCAGAGCAGGTGTTGATTTATTCAAACACCGAGCAACGCTTTTGCTGGCTCGGGAAAACACAGCTAAGGGTAATGCGCCAGCAATCGGTAGGTGTCGAAGACTGGAGCAAACTGCTTGGCAGGCTTACTGCACTTCCCGATGAAGGAGAAGTAATTCGCCCCGGCGATCATCGCTGGGCGCTGCCGGTCAGCTATCCGACAGCTCGTCCACCAGTGAGTTTACAAACCTTGTTAAAAGCACTGAATGATCCGGATGTCGCGGTCACAAAAATAGTCAGTATGGTGGAGAGAGAGCCCGCTTTTAGTCATTTTTTGACCGACGCGGCCTCCAAAGACAACCGGATGCAGCTACCGGTGCAAAACGTTAAACAAAGCATTCTCACCTATGGCCTGGAAAGAGTGGGTCATATGCTCGTGCAATATGCGCTTTATCAGCGCCTAACCCAGCACTGGTTCCCTTTGCACGATTGGTATTCACGATTAGCCCAAATAGCTATCCTGTTGAGCAGCGAACTGGCACACGGCAGCGCACGGATAACGCCTCAGTACGCCAGCCTGGTCACGACCGTAGCCATTTCACCGTTATTTACCTCAGCTCAGGAAAAAGGCAAAACCGCCATCAACCGCCGCTCACAACGGTTGTTTGATATGACGACCCTTTTACAGGGAGACGTGGAACAGGGCAAGAGTTCAATCCGGCAACGCTTGTTGTCTCTCGCTACCGCCTGGGAACAGGACAAAGGTCAGTCACGCCTGATAGCCTGTTGTGGCCGCATGCCTGAAGAAGTCCCGGGTTTATTACGGTTACCCCACTGCATTACCGGTCTGAGCCTTATCTGGGCAAGGCAGTGGTTACTTGACCAGTCGCCCTGTGAACAAACGAGACGGTTCATAAAACAAACCGAACAGGCATTTCCGGAGTTAACGGTGATGCAACGACCACTGCAGACCAAAGTCAGTCACCTGCTAAATTGCCCTCTCCCCTAGTCCGCTAAGCGGCCCTTAATAAACGCTGTTTATAAGCACTATGGCCTATTTAACTACTCATTTAGTCTTGCTTCATATACACTTACGCCTGTGTAAATACACCCTACAACTGAATACAAAATCGCCAGAGAAAAAAAGCTCTTGCGCAAAAATTACGCTACACTTATCAAAAAGCAATCGACCTAACGAATCAGTAAAAGTTATTAAGGATCTCTGATGACTCAACAACGCATTACTGTCATCCGCGGAGATGGTATCGGCCCTGATATTATTGATGCTGCAACTCAAATTCTGGATAAAGTAGGCTGTAACTTTGCCTATGACTACGCCGATGCAGGCCTGATGGCGCTGGAAAATCACGGTGAACTGCTACCGCAGGAAACACTCGATTTGATCGCCAAAAACAAAGTGACGCTGAAAGGCCCACTGACTACGCCGGTAGGCGAAGGCTTTACGTCGATTAATGTGAGCCTGCGAAAGCAATTTCAGCTCTATGCTAACGTCCGTCCGGTGCTGTCTTTCAAGGGCACTAAAGCACGCTATGAAGACATCGATATTATTACCGTACGCGAAAACACTCAGGGCATGTACTCCGGCTTAGGCCAGGTTGTCTCTGAAGACGGTACTGAAGCAGAGGCCCGCAGCAAAATTACCCGTGAAGGTGCCGAGAAGATCGTCACCTTTGCCTATGAGCTAGCCCGCCGTGAAGGCCGCAAAAAAGTCACTGCCGTGCATAAAGCGAATATTCTCAAATCCACTTCCGGTTTATTCCTGAAAGTAGCCCGTGAAATTGGTGAGAAATATCCGGACATCGAGTCTACCGAAATGATTGTAGACAATGCCTGTATGCAACTGGTTATGAACCCGCATCAGTTTGACGTCATTGTAACGACCAACCTGTTTGGTGACATTTTGTCAGATCTGTGTGCCGGCTTGGTGGGTGGTCTGGGTATGGCTCCCGGTGCCAACATCGGTGGTGAATGTGCCATTTTTGAAGCGGTTCATGGCTCAGCGCCGGATATCGCAGGCAAGAACCTGGCAAACCCAACCAGTGTGATTCTGGCTTCAGTTCAGATGCTGGAATACCTGGGTATGGCAGACAAAGCCGAAGCCATTCGTTCAGCTCTCAAAGACGTGATTGAAAGTGGCGACCGCACTACCCGCGATCTTGGCGGTCAGCACGGTACTACCGAATTTACTCAGGCCATGCTGGAACGTCTGTAAGCAGCACGCGTGATTAAGTCAGATATCAAGCAAGTCTTCGGACTTGCTTTTTTTGTCTCGCAGAAAATGAACTTTTTCCTTACACCAGCCGAATCAATTAACAAATCAAGGAGAAAGCTATGCCTCAGACGCCCCCTCAAAACACTATCGCCAACATGGCCGCAGTTCAGACGGCCATTGCCAATCAAAACAGGGCTGAACTAAAGCAACTGCTCGGCGCACAGCCTCTCGATCCATTACAAAAAGCATATCTGAAAGAACTGGCGGAAATGGGTAGCGACGCTGAAATTCAAAACATTATCGACAGCGCCCCACAAAAAGATAAGCCTTAAACGTAGCTTAACAGCGATGAGTTGTGTAAAGATGGATCAAGGACAACTGACAGAGAATACCCATGACTAAGTCGCATATACCACGCCGACAATTTTTGCTATCGGCAGGTGCTGCTGCCAGCGCCGCAGCTCTGGCTCCCGTAACAATAGCTTCGGCGGGCGAAGTGACGCTACCGGCTATTCGCCACAGCGTTTTCTTCTGGTTAAAAAAACCCGGCAATGAGGCCGACCGAGATGCCCTGATTGCGGGACTGAAAACACTGGGAGCAATAGAAAGTGTCAAAGGGATCCAGATTGGCGTGCCAGCATCCACCGAAAAACGGGATGTCGTAGATAACAGCTTCGACGTTTCTGAAATGCTGATGTTTGATGATGTGGAAGGGCAAAATAGCTATCAGTCACACCCGATTCACCTGAAGTTTGTGGAAGACTGCGAGCATCTGTGGCGCCAGGTTGTCGTTTACGACTCCATCGCAGTTTAAACCACCTGATTATTCAGTCACCCCGGAGGCCGGCTGATGGTGACCGCATCACAGGTTTTCCGGGCTGATATCCAATGGCAGTGTAAAGGCAAATTCAACGCCCTTTTCGGAGGCCGATTTAAACGCCAGGTCGCCTTTTAGTTTATTTTTTGCCAGGGCCTTAACAATGGATAAACCCAGACCACTGCCGCCCGCTTCTCTGCGAGTGGTAAAATACGGTTCAAAAACAGCTTGATGATCTTGCTCCGGGATACCGATACCGTTATCCCGATAGGTCAGTTTCAGCGCCTGAGCGTTTTGATCAAGTTCACTGTGCAAAGCAATTTGTTTTTCATCCACGCCGGAAAAGGCATGGTTAATTGAATTAAACACCAGGTTGGTAATAATTTGTGACAACGCGCCCGGAAAGGACCTCAGCACACAAGGCGGGATTTTCCCCAGGTGTAGCTTAATACCATGGCGCCTGAGCTCGGGCAAAATACTGTTGGTAGTGCTATTGAGGACGGGCTCCAACTCAAACCTGACAACCTGATCAGCACCCTGATTCACCGCATTGGCTTTAAAATCGCCGATGAGTTTAACCGCCCTCTCCAAATTAAAAGCCAGTAAATCGGCCACATCACGCGACTCCTCGACAAAATGACGGAAAAACGATTCGGTCAGTTTTCCGGTAGAAAAATGCTTATTGAGCTCCTGTATTGACTCCTTCAGGTGAGATACGCCGGTTATGGCCACCCCGAGGGGGCTGTTAATTTCATGGGTCACACTGGCCACCAGCCTGCCCAGACTCATAAGACGTTCCTCTTCTGCCAGGGCATCATAGGTTTTTGTTTGCGGTAATGGCGCCGTTGAAAAGGTTTCTACCGAAAATAAAGGAGACTCAGTTATGCGGCAAATCGTCGGCAAAAGACTCTCTACCATCTTTTTGATTTCATTCAGCACTACGCTTTGGGGCTCGCTTCCGCTGAGCGCCAGTATGCCAATATAGCCATCACCTTTGCCACACAACCAATGCTGCAGCCAAGGTAGCTCAGGCGCTTCGCTGGCCAGTAACAAAGGATGACTCTGCCCTGTGGTTTCACTACACAAACACAGCGTCCCCTGACTCATAAGCTGTTCAGTATATTGCTTTGTAACCGCCGTTTGCGAGCGCCAGGGAAGCTCTCTGAGTAGGTTTTGGCGGCCGAGCATTATCGGCATCCATTCCCGGCTATCGGTCGACAGCACCCACAGGGTGCAGATGTAATCACCCGGCAGCCGCTGCTGTAGCGCATCAATGGCATACTGCAACAACGTGGTGCTTTCGGTATGACAACGAATAAGATCTGCCCATTCATAAGACCAGTCAAAATGCTCTGTACTCATTGAATTACCTCGCCCTAGTCCGGATAGCGATTACGAATTCCCCAGAAGTCCTCGAAGTTATCGAGTAATAAATCCACCAGCTTTGGGTCGAAGTGCTCGCCTTTTTCTTTGAGCAGCTCGGCCCGCACGTTTTCCTTGCCCCACGGCTCCTTGTAGCATCGTTTAGACCCCAGCGCATCGAATACATCAGCCAGTGCGGCAACTCGTCCGGCAATCGGAATATCTGCCCCTTTTAAGCCCAATGGATAGCCTTTCCCGTTCCATCGCTCATGGTGAGTCATACAAATCATCGCGGCAACTTTGAGAATGGGCTTGGTTGATTTACGCAAGATGTCATGACCAACTGCGGCATGGGTTTTCATGGTTTCCCACTCTTCCAAATCCAGCTTGCCGGGTTTGTGCAGGATACGATCAGGAATGGCTACTTTGCCAAAATCGTGAAGCGGTGCAGCCCGCTTAATCACCAGGCATTCTTCTTCTGGTAAACCATACAATTGCGCCAGACGATAACTCACCAGCGACACCCGTTTTACATGGGCGCCGGTTTCCTTACTGCGCATCTCAACCGCATCTCCGAGCAGATAAACCAGCTCTCGCTGAGTATCCAGAATTTCCTCTCCCTTCAGTAAGCTGGCGTACGTCAGTGCCACGTTAAAACAGTAGATATCGAGTAATTCCTGCTGCGCATTGGTTAGTTTGCCGTTAGTATCAACGTATAAAAGAGACTGAAAACCACTTTCTGTTTCGGTGTAGAAAACATAACCTTCTTCACTGTATAGCGAGCGTCCTTCGCTAAGCGCCGTATCAAACAAACGCTGCACAGACTCGGGTAACCCAGAAGAGTCATCTTCAGCAATAACATCTGCCATTGAGCCCGTAGCCGCCAGGATCCGCCGCTGACCGTGTAGGCCTTTTTCAGAAAAGGTAGTGCAATATACGGCGCTGGAGTCGAGCTGCAGTAAGTTCATAATCTCTTTGAGTACTGCCGTTGCGAACTCGCTCATAGAATTGGGCTTGAGCATTTTGCTGGTACTTTCGATGACCTGTCGCAACCCTTTGCGGTGCATATCAATAGTCTGAATATCCCGATAAGAACGCAAGCCGCTATACATAAGAGTTTTGAGCTTTTGACTGGTCAGTTCGGTTTTTTCTTTATAGTCGTTTATGTCGTAGCGTTCTATTACCTCATGTTCAGGCGCCTGGCCTGGCTGTCCGGTTCGCAACACCAGCCTAACCAAATGATTGCCCAACTCATTGCGAACTTTATGTACCAGGTCCAGCCCGGCGTGATCGGTTTCCATCACCACATCAACCAGCGCCAGAGCAATATCATCGTTGTCAGAAAAAATTTGCAGCGCCTCCCTGGCAGAATAAGCATGCAGAAAGCGGATCCGCTTACCATCAAACCGAAAGCGTTTAAGGGTCAGGTCGGTCACCTTATGCACCTCGACTTCGTCGTCAATGATTAACACGGTATAACCGTACTCTGCTTCAGCCTCGGTATTACTGGCTTTATCGGAAGATACTGTTTGCGATTGTGATGCAAAAAGTGGATTGGATATCACCGCTGACCTCACTTATTCAAGTCATGTAATTCAAAGGTCAACGCCAGACCTTCATCAACATAGATGTTTAAATCGCTGTTTAGTTTACCCTTAACCAGATTATAAACCACGCTCAACCCAAGACCGGCATTTCCGGCCCCACGGCAGGTTGTGAAAAACGGATCGACAATGCGTTTTAGCAAGGCTTTATCAACGCCGGTGCCATTGTCTTTAAACAGCAGTAAGTTGGTTTGTTTGTTACCCTCTCTGAATGGGTAAGTAATGCTAATTTCGCAATGCTTTTGGCTCGGTTCAAAGGCGTGACTCACCGCATTGCTGGCGAGGTAGTTTAGAATATCCATAATGACATCAGGATAGGTATGCACCAGTACAGACTTATCTATGTCGGCCTTTATTGTTACCAGGGAGCCAGGGAATTCGTTGTAAAACCGAACAATAAAATTGTCCACCAGTTCGGCAATAGCCACCGTCTCAAGGCTCATACTGGCATCGGCGCTAATCACATCCACTTTCTTAAAGCGGGCAACCAGGGCCGAAGCTTTATGCATGTTATTAAGCGACAGGCTCACCATTTCATCGCCGGACTCCATAAACTCTTTAAAACGGTCGCAGTCTAGACGGCCCTGATCATAATCATCACGCAGCTCTGCCATGATTTCCTGCAGATGAGACAGGCTGGTAATGCCTATCCCCAACGGGGTGTTTACTTCATGGGCAACGCCGGCGACAAGGCCTCCCATTGCGGAGAGTTTTTCGTTTTCGACCAATCGTTGTTGAGCAAACTGCAAATCCTCAAAGGCGCTTTGTTTTTCACGGTTTACAGCCCTCAGGCGCAGTGCCTGTAGCACCAGATAAACAACCAGCAGGCTCAGCGCAAACGCGGCGATGGGGATGATTGAATAAGCCGCTTTATGATGAAACAGTTTGTTTTGATAAGTAGACACCAGCCATTGGCGGTTAAAAAAATTCAGGGTCCCTACAAAATCCCCACTGGTAACATCTTCCTGCCCCCTGATTACCTGCTGATGTTTGCTGAAAACCAGGCTGGGCAACCCCGACTCCCGCTCAAATAGTGAGTAACCATTGTTAATTTGAATATCCAGGGTTTGATCAAGCGTATACCCGGCATCCACCAGAATGCCCACAAAGCCCTGCTGTTCAGCCACCCGTTGTAATACAAACGCGTAATAATGACGGTTTTCTGCGAATGTGAAAATCGGCGAAGCAACAGCCTCGCGAGGGTTGGATAAGCGTTTATAAAGCTTGTTAACGTCTGCTTTTTCCATAAGTTCAAATGATTTTACATTCTCTATAGATCTCGCCGCCTGCCAGTAAGTTGACGTTAACTTTTGCGTTGCCGGGTTATCCGGCTCAGCCAGATAAGTCATGGCAACTATATTACCAAACTGACTCATCAGCAGACTGGTATAGCTGGCAAATTCATGTGCCTCTACGGATTCGGAAGAACGAAAAAGCTGCGCCAGCGAGCTCAGCGCATAGGCGTTGTAATCAAGCTCCCTGCTCAACGTATCGATAAATTCTTGCATCGGGGCTTCGAAGCTGACTACCTGATCCTGTTTCAGTAATGTTTGGCTGACTAAGGTACCCATTACGGTAATCACTACTACGAATATTCCCCCCAGCAAATAAGTGGTCAGCTGACTGGGCATTGATGATTCCTGGATTTTTAATAACTATAGGATAGGAATGAAAAGAGCGGTAATTAATGTGCCGCAGAACGCCTGGCGAGCCCCGAACCAGACGTTATCATTCAGGACCTATTACACCTGCTTTACTAACAAGTGTTATCACTGGTATCGCAATCGCTGTTAAACAGAAATCATTAACCTTCTGTTTTTAATATAAATTTACAGGCTAAAAGTGCAAATTAAGAGCATAACTGGATAGACCATATTAAGCGCACGCAGAGCCTCCGGGCCAGATTGCAACTTTAGTATAAATTTAATGCTGAACAGCCTGAGGGGTGAATTTTCGGTATTTTGCCGGAATAAAAGGCAGTGCACTGAAGTAAAACTGGCCATTTTCTGTACTGCCACTTTTTGTGTCTGGTGAGTAAAGTAAAGGAGATGATTGTCATCATTCACTACTTTTAGGAGCTACACATGAAACTATCTATCGTTAAAATTTGTATGATTATGCTGGCACTGCTTGCTGGCTTTAATGCCGCTAACGCAGAGTCTTTAAAAATGACTGACAAGGTCGCTCAGGTGGCAACGACTGAATCTCTGCTAAACCTTAACACTGCCTCGCTGGAACAACTGATGGCGTTACCTGGAATTGGTAAAAGTAAGGCTGCGGCCATCATTAACTACCGGGAATCAGAGGGCCCTTTTAGCTCTGTGGATGAATTGACCAGGGTCAAAGGCATCGGCGTTAAAATGTTGGCGAAGCTTACCGGCAGTATCGAGGTGCGATAAGCCTGTTACACTATGGCAGCAGGTTATTTTCGGCGCAAAAAAAGCCGCGGATTGTCACCGCGGCTTTTAATTTAACGCAAGCTGGTAACTTGCGCGCTATGGCATTGCGTCCAGATCTTCGCCTTCTTTCTCTACCTGCGGTGGCATTAGGTCTTCTTTACTAATGCCTAATGACAGTGCAACAGAACTGGCGATGTAAATGGATGAGTAAGTACCTACCACCACACCAAATAACAATGCTGTGGCAAAGCCATGGATGAGTGCACCGCCTTTAAAGAACAAGGCAAGTAATACCAACACCGTGGTTAATGAAGTAATAATGGTTCGGTTTAACGTTTGGGTCAGTGAAATATTAATAATTTCCACCGGCTCGCCCTTGCGGATCTTGCGAAAGTTTTCGCGGATCCGATCGGAAACAACAATGGTATCGTTCAGCGAGTAACCAATTACCGCCAGCACCGCTGCCAGCACTGTCAGGTCGAATTCAAGCTGTAAGAACGAAAACAAACCCAGGGTGAGCAACACGTCGTGTACCAGAGCCGAAACAGACCCCAGTGCAAACCGCCATTCAAATCTTGCTGCCACGTAGATAAGGATACAGATTAGTGCTACCAGCATCGCCAGCCCGCCCTGCTCTGTTAACTCTTCCCCGACGTTAGGTCCGACAAACTCAATACGGCGTTTCTCAACACTGCTATCCGCCTGTTGCAGAATCGCAATAACCTGATCGCCAATGGTTACGGCTTTAACCCCATCACGCGGCGCAATGCGGATGAGCACATCAGTACTACTCCCAAAATTTTGCACCACGGCATCAGGAAATTCGTTAGCCGCCAGAGACGAGCGAATTTCGCCCAGGTCTGCGGCCTGCTCATAACCCACTTCAATCAGCGTACCACCGGTAAAATCCAGGCCCCAATTCAGACTGTTCGTCGCCAGTGAGAACACAGAAGCAAGGATCAGGATTGTAGATAACACCATTGCGGCCATCCGCAATTTCATAAAGTTAATGGTTTCGACTAGTTTCAATAATTGCATATCAGACGCTCCTATATCGCCAGTTTGTTAACACGGCGACCACCCCAGACGGTATTTACAATCACCCGGGTCACAATAATCGCGGTAAACATAGAGGTGGCAATACCAATCATCAGCGTGATAGAGAAGCCTTTAATCGGACCAGTTCCAACAGCAAACAATATAAGACCGGCTATAAAGGTCGTAATATTGGCATCGAGGATAGTAGAAAACGCACTGTCATAGCCCTGATGGATAGCCTGTTGCGGGCTGCGACCGTCACGAATTTCCTCGCGAATACGTTCAAATATCAGTACGTTGGCATCCACCGCCATACCGACTGTCAGTACGATACCTGCCATACCCGGCAGAGTAAGTGTAGCACCGGGGATCATCGACATAATACCCACGATCATCACCAGGTTAAGTGCCAGGGCTATATCAGCCACAACGCCAAAGGCTTTGTAATACACCAGCATAAAGACCATCACCAGAACCAGACCCCAGATAATTGCCTGCATACCTAAGTCGATATTTTCCTGACCGAGGCTTGGACCAACGGTACGTTCTTCAACAATCTGAATAGGCGCAATCAGCGCACCGGCGCGCAGCAGTAAACTTAAATCGCGCGCTTCTTTCGGTGAATCAAGGCCGGTAATCTGGAAGTTACTGGCAAACTGACCACGAATGGTGGCCACATTGATCACTTCTTCGTGACGTTCAAAAATCAATTTGTCGTTGGCGTCCCGCTCACCTGTCGCTTTATATTCAATAAAGACAGTAGCCATCGGCTTACCCACATTTTCGCGGGTATTGCGCGACATTTTATTTCCGCCTTCGCTGTCAAGTGAAATGCTGACCTGAGGCAAGCCGTATTCATCAACACCGCTGTTGGCATCAATAATGTGGTTACCGGTAACGACTATGCGTTTATCCAGCAGCACCGGACGCTCGCCTTCATACAGCAGTTGTGAACCCGGCGGCACCCGACCGGCAATGGCGTCACGGACATCGTTGTCCTGATCCACCATTCTGAATTCGAGGGTCGCCGTGGCATTCAGAATTTCTTTTGCCTGTGCGGTATCCTGAATCCCTGGTAGCTGCACAACAATGCGTTCTGCACCTTGTTTTTGAACAACAGGTTCGGCAACACCGAGTTGGTTTACCCGGTTACGGATAATGGTGATGTTTTGTTTGACCGCATAATCTCTAATTTCGGCAAGTTTAAGCTCGGAGAATCGCGCTCGCAGTACCAGATCGTCCATTTCCTGGTAGGTCAGGTCACGGTTACGGTTTTCCAGAAAAAACTCGGCTTTATCAAGCGTCTCTTCGTCGCGAAACTGGATATCAATAAATCCATCGCGGACGTTAACTGACCGATAACGGAGTTTTTCTTCACGCAGCGCGGTACGGAAATCGCTTTCGGCATCTTCCAGTGACTTACTGATGGCTTCGTTCATGTCCACTTCCATCAGGAAATGGACACCACCACGTAAATCCAGGCCCAGTTTCATGGGTGTACCACCCAATCCCTCAAGCCACTCTGGTGTATCAGGGGCGAGGTTCATAGCCACAACATAGTCAGTGCCAAGTTCACGATCGAGAAAATCCCGCGCTTTTAACTGGCTGTCTGAATCCGGCAGACGAATCAACAACTGCTCATTGGCAAATTCTACCGATTTAATGGGTATATTTTGCTCAGCCAGCGCGGTGGTGATTCGAGTTTCGAGTGCTGCAGTAACAGTGGCATTGCGCGAGCCGGAGATTTGTACGGCGTTATCTTCACCGTATAGATTTGGCAACGCATATAAGCCGCACATCAGTACCATAAAAAGTACGATCAGCACCTTAAAAAATGAGTTTTGGTTTAACACAAAAATTCCCTTCGACGGGCTGCAGTCAGTTACTGAGCCCGTTAAGCTGGTTACTTAGATAGACTTCATTGTGCCTTTTGGCAGCACAGCGCTCACGGCACTTTTTTGTACCACGATGTTGGTCTGGTCGTTCAGCGCAACTTCGATAAAATCCTTTTCGTCAGACACTTTGGTCACTTTGCCGACCATGCCGCCCTGAGTCAGAACTTCATCACCTTTGGTCAGTGATGACACCAGCGCTTTGTGTTCTTTAACACGCTTGGCTTGCGGACGATAAAGCAGGAAGTAGAAAATCAGGCCAAACACGCCCAGCATGATCAGCATTTCTAAACCGCCACTCTGGCCACCGCCGCCTGCAGTTTGTGCGTGTGCGTCGGAAATAAATAAACTCATAATGTTCCCCGTTATAAATTGTTATAAAGCCGGTACCGGCATGTTTTTCTGTGCGTAAAATTCGCTGACAAATTCGTCCAGAGTATTGCTGGCAATCGCCTCCCGTAATCCCTGCATAACCCGTTGATAATATCGCAGGTTATGGATAGTGTTCAGTCTTGCGCCAAGTATCTCATTGCACTTGTCGAGATGATGTAAATATGACCGAGAATAATTTTTGCAAGTGTAGCAATCACAATTTTCGTCCAATGGACCCGTGTCATGCTTATGTTTGGCGTTGCGGATTTTTATCACACCTTCCGTGACAAACAAATGACCGTTCCGGGCGTTTCGGGTTGGCATGACACAATCGAACATATCAATGCCGCGGCGTACCGCCTCTACTATATCTTCGGGTTTACCAACGCCCATCAGGTAGCGCGGTTTATGCTCCGGGATTTTAGGCGCGGTATGTTCGATGATGCGGATCATGTCTTCTTTCGGTTCACCGACCGATAACCCGCCAATGGCATAGCCATCGAAGCCAATATCCTCAAGACCGGCCAGCGAGACATCCCGTAAATCTTCGTACATGCCCCCCTGAATGATACCAAACAGGGCTGAAGGATTGTCACCATGCGCATCTTTACTGCGTCTGGCCCAGCGTAGCGACAGTTCCATAGAAATGCGCGCTTCCTGTTCGGTGGCCGGGTATGGGGTACACTCGTCGAAAATCATCACAATATCCGAGCCGAGGTCGCGTTGCACTTCCATGCTCTTTTCCGGCGTGAGTAATATCTTTTCGCCATTAATGGGCGAGCGAAAGGTAACCCCTTCTTCGGTGATCTTACGCAAATCCCCCAGGCTGAATACCTGGAAACCGCCAGAGTCAGTAAGAATGGGCTTTTGCCAGTGCATGAAATCGTGCAGGTCACCGTGTTCTTTAATAATGCCGGTCCCCGGACGCAGCATTAAATGAAACGTATTACCCAGGCAGATATGCGCGCCGCTATCGGCAAGCTCTTCTGGCGTCATTCCTTTAACGGTACCGTAAGTACCCACCGGCATAAACGCCGGCGTTTCCACTTCGCCGCGTTCGAACACCAGTTTTCCTCGTCTGGCGCGACCGTCGGTATGGAGCAGTTCAAATTGCATGAGAGTTAATATCCTGTCTGATCATGGGGGCTAATTGCGCAGGCCCTCTGTCTGAGCTCAATTGAGGGCGGATTATACCAGCTATACCACAGAGATCATGTGTTAATGCTTTTTTCAATAAACATGCTGTCGCCATAGCTGTAAAACCGGTATTCCTGCTCTATGGCTTCAGCGTATGCCTTAAGCACATTGTCACGTCCGGCAAAGGCGCTAATCAGCATAATGAGGGTAGACTCCGGCAGGTGGAAGTTCGTAAACATGGCATCTACTACTCTGAATTCAAACCCCGGGTAAATAAAAATGTCGGTATCTGCCTGGAATGGTTTGATAACGTCTGTTGTACTGGCGTTAAGGGCAGCAGACTCCAGCGAGCGAACCGAAGTGGTGCCGACCGCTATAACCCGTTTACCGGCAGCTTTGGTTGCCCTGACGGCCTCCACTACATTCTGCGGTACTATGGCGTATTCGCTGTGCATCTTGTGTTCGAGTACATTATCAACCCTGACCGGCTGAAAAGTACCGGCCCCGACGTGCAGCGTTACATAAGCCAGGTTGACCTGTTTTTCAGCTAGCGCTTGTAAGATGGCATCATCAAAGTGTAGCCCTGCGGTGGGTGCCGCAACTGCACCAGGCGCCTGATTGTAAACCGTTTGATAGCGTTCTTTGTCGCTGTCTTCATCGGCGCGGTCAATGTAGGGCGGTAAAGGCATATGGCCATGAGCCTCGAGTTGCTCGAGGACCGAAGTCTCGCCACCAAAGTACAGTTCAAATAAGGCGTCCTGACGGCCGGTTACCGTAACTTCAACGGCCCCTTCTAACCACAGTTTGGTACCGGGTTTGGGCGCTTTACTGGCCCTTACATGGGCCAGCGCATTATGCTCATCTACAATTCGCTCAATCAGCACTTCCACTTTACCGCCCGAGGCTTTCTGCCCCAGCAATCGAGCCGGAATAACCCGGGTATTATTAAACACCAGTAAATCGCCGGGCTCTACCAGGTCCAGCATATCGCGAAATTGCTTATGCACTACTTCGCCCGTTTTCCCATCAAGGTGTAATAAACGGCTTGCAGTACGTTCAGCAGTGGGATGTTTAGCAATCAAATGCTCGGGCAGTGTAAAACTAAAATCTGATAATTTCATGAAGCTCATATGTCGTATCAAATTGATCTTTAATCACTCGGAACACGCCTACAGCAAGGGGGTCCGGCAACATAGTCAGGTTTGCAATAAAAAACGGCGGGAGTGTAACACATCTGCGCTAAAAACGCTGCGCTGCCGGTGCAAATTACACGATGAATATAACAGGGTGAAACGGCGATTACTGACTCTCCACACAAGCAGAGGCTGGCAAAAAACTCTTTGGGGCACTCCACTGCGCCATCCTTTTACCAACTTTCACTGCAATTCCCTTACCAACTTTAGGTATTTATATTTATACGAATGGATACAGTCCGATACATAGTATTTCTTTTATATTTTTGAAATGAGGCTATTATTTAACCAAAGCGATGATGTTCTCCCATCTTCCTTATTCGACCCAGTCAATTTGACTGGGTTTTGTTTATGTGCCGTCCGGCTTTTATATCCCTGGCTTTTCGACTGTTTATTGGTCATCACTGGCCGCCAATATCTCTGCCATCATTTCGACAGACAGGGGTCTTGCCTTCAGCACGTAGAGGATTTGTAGCAACAGATCAGCCCCCAAAATGCCTTTATTCACCTTATTTCGCAGATTATCAGCCGTTTGCGTTACACCAATCTCTGCCAGTTTGTCACTGAGTCCCTGGTACTTAACGCCACGCAGCGACATTTCTGAGCGAATGATGCGTTGGACTACCATCCGCCATTGATTTTGCCCTTTCAAAAAACACCCCTTTGTGAATTATAATTTACATTGACACACTTTTTTACACATATAGACATAATTATTATTGACTATTGCCACTGTAATTGTCTACACTTTTCCTCGTTCAGGCAGATTTGCAAAGCCTTATCGGTCTGAACGGGCAATGAGAACACAACAGACTATCGGTTTAGTCACACTTTGTTGCACTAATTAACGCAAAGTCGTTGCAACAGTGTAGTAAATCTGACTAGAGTTAACGGCATTTAGCTGATTCGGTAAGGAGATATAGTATGGAATGGGATCTTGAACAACTTGAGGCCCTGTTTAAAAACATGGATGACCTGGTCGTCACCCGCGAAAAAGAATGTTTACTGATTGCAAATCAGGACGGGCTGGATGCCTGGCTGGCAATCAGCGGTGAACAAATTATCGTTGAGAGTTTACTGTTTAACGCATCGCAGGTTGCCGACAAAGCTGCTCTGGACCACGATATTCTGTCAACTCACATGCTTTTCCCACTCACAACAGTGGCCATATCCAACGTTAATGGAGAGGAATACTACACCGCATTTGGCGCGCTAAGTGCGCAATCCAAAGCAGAGAGTATTCAAATTGAAGTCACTACGTTATTCCAGAACGTGGCTGCTTTCCTTGACGCTTATGAGTCACATTTGAAGTAATTTAAGGAGAAATTTATGTCTGTTTGGAAAAAACTGATCACAGCAGTGAAAGGTGGTGCCAACGAAGCGGCCCAGTCAGTGGTAGATAGTCAGGCAATCAGAATTCTTGAACAGGAAATTCGGGAAGCAAAGGAAGAGTTGCGCAAATCTGATCATGCCCGTACTCAAATTCTGGCGAAGTGCAAACTGTCTCAACAAAAGGTCGATGGATTTAACCAGTCGATTGAAGAGTATGAAGCTCACGCCCGTAAGGCAATAGACAATGATCGCGAACTGGCATTGGACTGCGCACGCAAGGTAAGTGATTTAAAAGCCGAGCGCGACCAGGAACAACAGTATCTGGATCAGTTTAATGCATCTGAAAAGCAGCTGGCCAAAAACATTCAGCAAGCCAAAGCCAACCTACGTCGCTTAGAGCAACAGGTTGATATGGTTAAAGCGACTGAAAGCGTGCAAAAGGCTCAGGTTGCGGTATCTTCGCGTCATATGGGCGCAAACAGCAAAATGAAGACGGCGACTGAATCACTGTCGCGGATTCAGGAAAAGCAGAAAATGCGCACCGCGGAGCTGGAAGCAGCGGAAGAACTGGCTTCATCGGAATCGTCTGACGATTTAGAGAAGCGCCTGGCAGCGGCAGGTATCAAAGGCGGCCAGAGTTCGGCCGACGATGAGCTGGCACGCATTTTAGGCAAGTAAATAAAATCAAGCGGTTAAGACTCGGGTCTGCCTAAGGCGGGTACTTGTACTAACCGCTGTTTTTTTGCGAAGATGGAAGCACATAAATAACAAGGATTGCCAGTGGCGCCATTATGTGGATAAAAATCCGACGCGTAATGCTTAACTATTTTGCTGAATCGAGATGGTACACCATAGTCCTGGCCACGCTGTTCTATGCATTATCATCCTGGTTACTGCTGTACGCATTTGATGAACAGGCGCTGACCGAAAGCGTAGACTTTATCTACTGGCTCGCAGTGACCGGCTCTACGGTAGGCTACGGCGATCTCTCACCGCAAACCTCCGCCGGTAAACTGATTGTTGCACTGTATGTGATTCCGCTGGGATTAAGTATCTTTGCGATGATTGTAGGCCGGGTTGCCGCCTTTGTGGGAAATCAATGGAGAAAAGGTATTATGGGGTTATCCAGTCTTGATGTTAGCAACCATATTCTGGTCATTGGCTGGAATGAACAACGCACGTTACTACTACTCAAACTACTCCTGCAGGAACGTCAGTCCCTGGCTGAAAAGCCCGACATCGTGCTTTGTGTCAGAGCCGACATTACCAATCCCATGCCCGGTAGTATAGAATTCGTTCGGGTGGAATCGTTTAATAAAGATGAAGACATGGACAAAGCCTGTATCAGCGCGGCCTCCACCATTCTTATTGATAATCCCGAAGACGACTTAACCATGACCACCGCGCTATATTGTGCCCAAAAGAATCCGTCGGCCCATCAGGTTGCTTATTTTAATGATGAAAGTCTGGTCCGGCTGCTGCAGATGCACTGCCCACAGGTAGAATGTACACCCAGCGTTGCGGTTGAAATGCTCGCCAAAGCCGCTTTTGACCCCGGTTCCAGCACGCTGCACCACGATTTATTAAGCGTGGATGACGATGGCCAGGCACAATTTTCTCTGACTATTCCCCACTCGGTTGAGCCGGTGAGCTACCAAACCTTATTTATGGCGTTTAAACGTCAGTATGATGCCACCTTAATAGGTTGTGCCGGCGCTGAACGCGGCCAGTCCGTTACACTCAACCCCGCACTGAAAACGGTTATATCACCGCAGGATAAACTTTATTATATCGCCAAAGCCCGCATTACCGATATTAACTGGAATGCGCTCACGGAGCAGTGATATGTTTAAAAAATGGTTTAAATCAGATTCCCCCAAAAAGCCTGCCGCACCGGAGGTGATGGGTCTGTACTTAGGCGGCTCCTTTGAACTGGATGCGCTTAAGCTCAAACTACTCACGCCACAACTGTGTATAGAAGGCGCTGCCAGCCAGCATTTGATTCAGGCGGTGGGACAGGCAGAACTTGACAGTGGTGGCACGCTACTGCGTTTTTATACCGATGACGATGCTTTTTTGCAGGTGGTGT
>OJDQ01000260.1_pt1 | contig 26217 bp, 24 predicted proteins | sample 1592851 | NCBI WGS metagenome assembly OJDQ01 (sample SAMN05416774, study PRJEB24817) | seawater metagenome | isolation source: Sea water | place: Canada:Atlantic | collected 2013-07 | reverse complement strand
GTCGTGGGCGAGCGGGTGGTGGTTACCTCTGGCGATTTGTCCCCGGGTGACCTGGTGGTTTATGCCGGCATGACACGGCTGGCGGACGGTGATGCCGTGGAGGTGCGCTGATGACCCGCCGGCTTCTGAACTGCCAGCGTCTGCTGGGCATGGTGGTGACCATGCTCTGCCTGTTGGGTATCGCGGCTTACAGCACCATGCCACGCCAGGAAGACCCGTCGTTTCCCTACCGGGCCGGCCTGATCAGCATCAACTATCCGGGTGCCAGCGCCGAGGCCGTTGAACGGCTCGTACTCAGGCCCCTGGTGGATGAACTTCGGCAGGTGGAGGAGGTGGATTATACCCAGTCCACCGCCCGTACCGGCGTTGCCATCGTGCGCCTGCGCCTGAATGACGACATCTACGACACCGACCCCGCCTGGGACCGAGTGCGCCAGGCCATGGAGCGCGCGAAGCAGGACTTCCCGGACGATGTGGGCCGGATGGTACTTGATGACCGTCTAATCGATATTCCTGCCATCGTCATGGCCGTAGGTGGCTCGCCCTCGGTAACGGAACTATCCGACCTTGCTGAACGGTTGAAGCAGAACCTCTCGGATTTGCCGGGGGTTTCCCGGATTGAGCTGGAAGGCGATGCAGACGAGCAGATTACCCTGGCACTGGACGATGCCGCGCTCTTCCGGCTTGGTATCTCACCGGCGCGGGTGCTGGACACGCTGGCGCGGCGAAACCAGACCATTCCCGGCGGCTTCGTGGTGGTCAATGGCCGCCGCCTGTCGGTCCTTCCCAACAGCGAGTTTGCCGATATTGACGCCATCCGCGCCACGCCCATTGAACTTCCGGATGGCTCACAGGTGCCCCTGGCCGCGGCAGCGGATGTCTGGCGTGGACCAGTAGAACCCAGACAGCCGGAAACCTGGTACGACGGCGAACGGGTGGTGCTGGTCTCCATCATTATGGAAGAGGGCACCACCGATGCGATCCGCTTTGGTCAGCGGGTGCGCGAACGCATGGAGCAGATTCGCGGAGACTTTGAACCCTACGAGATCTGGGAGATGTTCTTCCAGCCGGACAAGGTGCAGGAACGGCTCGATAACCTGGCCTGGAGCCTGGTGCTTTCAGTGCTGATCATCGTGGCGGTGGTCTTTACCGGCATGGGCATTCGTATGGGGCTGCTGGTCGCGTCCATTCTGCCCATGGTTGCCCTGATCAGTGTCGGGCTCTATGACCTCGGTGGGGGCGTGCTGCATCAGATCGCCGTCATTGGCATGGTGATCTCATTGGGCATCCTGATCGACAACGCCATCGTGATCGTCGAAAACATCCAGGGGCACCTGGATGAGGGCATGCGGCGGCTGGATGCCCTGCGCCAGGCCGTCAGCGAGCTGGCCGGCCCGCTGGGTGCCTCAACGGGAACGACACTGGCGGCCTTCGCACCCCTGCTTCTGGCCAAGGGCGGTGCTGCGGATTTCACCCGTGGCGTGCCGGTTATGATCATGCTGACACTGTCCGTCAGCTATCTGTTGGCTATCTCCGCCGTTCCCTTGCTGGCGGCCAGATTCCTGAAGCCCCGCCGCAAGGCGGGCCAGGACCGATTGATCGGAGTAGCCCGTTTTCTGGGTGGCCTGGTATCCCGTTACCCCGGACGGCTGATTACCGCCGGCGCCATACTTGTGGGCATCAGCCTTGCGATGACCCCCTTCATGGCCCAGCAGTTCTTTCCGAATGCCGATCGCCCGAGGGTGATTGTCGAAGTCTACATGCCCGAAGGCACCGACCAGGCCCGCACGGCTGAGGCCACGGAAAGTCTGGAGCGAATTATCCGTTCACAGCCGGACGCCCTGAAGGTCCACCGGTTCGTAGGCTTCACCGGACCTTCATTTTATTACAACCTGCAGCGCGCCCCCCAGGCACCGAACCGGGCACGGCTGGTGGTTACCACACCCACACTGGAAGACACTACCGGCATGATCCGCTGGATTCGCGCGCACGTGAAAGACCAGATGCCGGAACTGGATGTGACCGTGGGTATCCTCGGGCAGGGGCCGCCCAGGGCTGCGCCGGTGGAAATCCGTGTCTACCATGCCAATGATGGTGCCCGGATCGAAGCGGTGGAGCGGATCTTCAGCATTCTGAGAGGCGTTGAGGGCACGGTTGATGTCCGCCATGACCTGGATATTGGCGTTCCGAGTATTGCCATCAACGTCGACGATGCCACGGCGGCCCGCTACGGCCTGACCCGGGCCGATGTGGCCCAGAGCCTCTATGGCCAGAGCTTTGGTGTGGTGGCTGAGCGCTATCGCCAGGAAGAGGATCCCATCCCCTTGGTGCTGCGTTCCCGCGAGGGCACGGCCCTGTCGCTTTCACGGTTGCTGTCAGTGAATATCTACAACGACCGGGGGGACGCCGTACCGCTCTCAGCAGTAGCGACAGTGGATACCACCTGGGAACCGGCGGCTCGATACCTGCGTGATGGCGTAAGAATGAACACCGTCACGGCTAATCTCGAAACCGGTTACAGCTTCAGCCAGGCTCTGGACGGCCTTTACGCAGGGCTTGAGAGAAACCCGTTACCGCCGGGTACCCGCATGGCCATGGGCGGCGATGCTGAGGGCTCCGGTGAAGCCAATACCGCATTGCTCACCGCAGCCCCCATCGGGATGCTTTTGCTGCTGTTCTTCCTGCTGCTGCAGTTCAACTCCTTCCGCCGGGTCGGCATTATCCTTCTGACGGTGCCGCTGGCTACCGTCGGTATTTTCCCCGGATTGGTGCTGTCCGGCTCACCCTTCGGTTTCCAGTCTCTGCTTGGCGTGATCGCCCTCGTGGGAATCGTGGTGAACAACGCCATCGTTCTGCTGGACGTGATGGATCGGGAACTGGAGAAAGGAAGAGACATCCGCGACGCCATGCGCAACGCGGTAGAGCAGCGCACCCGCCCGATCCTGCTGACCACAGCAACCACCGTGGCCGGCCTGCTGCCATTGGCATTCTCAAGCTCCACGCTCTGGCCACCCATGGCCTGGGCCATCATCTCCGGCCTGCTGGCCTCAACGGTGCTCACGCTGCTGGTCATCCCGGCTGTCTGCACCCAGTTGATCAAAGCCAGCGTGCCGGAACCCGAAAACGCCCCGGCCTGATCAGCCGGAACGAGGGTCAGATGAAACTTTCATCTGACCCCGTTTCTGGCCGGATCATCAGCCCGACTCGATGGCCCACCGGAACCTCCGGATTGGGGAACACAATCGCCTCTGGTGAATGCCCCACCCGGTAACTGGTCTCGTCGTCCTCCCAGATGACTGTGCCGGGCTGATACTCGGTGAAATTGGCGACATCGTCCGGAATGTGGAACCGGAAGTTCTTCCCGGTGTTCAGAATCTCATGCACCACCTCGAACACCGTCAGGTGATCAAACGGCGGCTGCGGCGCAGGTGAGGGTAGCCCCCGGAACCGCCGTCGCAAGGCATCCTGGATGCCGGAAAAGCGCCCCAGATCATTCTGACCAAACGGCCGAACCTTACCCAACTCCATGGTAAAACTCTCGGCCTTCAACAGCGACGAGGAAAACGACGAAAACGTGGTGCCCGCCTTGTGCTGCAGCAGAAGCGTCTCCACCTCCGCCTCCAGCAGAAAATCACGCTGGTCGACCGGAACCGTCCGGCCCTCAACAAACGGATACAGTGCAAACCGCTCCCGGTGTGACGGCCGAATGGCCGTGTGCAGGTCGTAGTGATAGAGCGCCTGGGGATTGGCCATGGCAAACTGCCGGCAAGCCTCCTCAAGCTCCTGCGCCCGCGCAGCCTCGGCCAGCCCCTCATACTCGTTCCGACTATGCGCGCCATCGAACAGCCGATTGAGGTTCACTTCCAGAAAGCGCTTCCCTGCGACCATCGCGGGGGGATTACCCAGAATCAGCAAGACCGGGCAAGCCAGCTCCCATTCGCCCTCAATCAGTTCGGAAACCAGTCTGTTCAGAACCTCAATAGGCGCTGTTTCGTTCCCGTGAACACCTGCAGAAACGATGATGGCCTCGGCATTCGGATTGCTGCATGCCGCCGGGGGGACAATGTCCAGAACGCCTACGGCTTTGCGGCTGATCCGCGTGCCGTCGGGGAGGAATGCTTTGGTTTCTGGGAGTGATGCATCCGCGTTGTCGAGGGTGTGGGAGAGCCAATCATGGGAACTGCCAAATAGATCCGAACTAACGGTCATGGGGACTCCACGGAAAAGTCAGAGGGCGGTTGGCGGGTGTCTTCCCGGGAGTGTCTGAGGCCATGGATGGCCTCAGTCAAGCGCACATGGATGTGCTCGTAGCGTCTCCCGGGAAGACACCCGCCAACCGGCCCGGCACCAAACTGGAAGCCTAGGGGCTCAGCCGTTCACCGGCCGCTGGTGCTTCAGAAGATGAGTTTCGAGTTTGCGGAAAGCAAAAACCAGTATAAACGTGAGCGCCATATAGCAAAGTGCCACAAAGATAAACGCATCAAACGGCGCATAAAACCGGGAGTAAATATTACGGGCTGCTCCCGTCAGATCCACAATGGTTACTACACTCGCAATCGCACTGGCGTGCAGCATGAAGATCACCTCGTTGGAGTAGGCCTGCACCGCCCGCCGCGCTGCACTTGGCAGCACAATCCGCCGCATCCGCATAAACCAGTTCATGCCATAGGCTTTGGCTGCTTCAATTTCACCGTTGGGTGTAGATATGATCGCACCGCGGATAATCTCCGTGGTATAGGCCGCCGTGTTCAGTGTGAAAGCCAGCAGTGCCGGGTAGAAAGGCTCCCGGAAAATCTCCCACCAGAAGGTCTCCTGGATGCCCTCAATCTGGGCCAGCCCGTAATAGATGATGTAAAGCTGGATCAGCAATGGTGTGCCGCGGAACAGATAGGTGTAAAGCCACACCGGGCCGGAGACGAAGGGGTTGCGAACCGTCCGGAGGATGGCCAGCGGAACCGCCACCAGCAAACCGATAACCAGGGACAGAAACACCAGATGCACGGTGGTCACCATGCCATCCCAGTATTCCATGATGGTCATGGCGGTAAAGATTTCGTTCTGGTTCAGCCACTCGGCAATGAAATCAGGCATCCGTTAACCCCCCTGAACCACGCCGACATTGGCCCGTTTATCGAGCCACTTGATGAACAGCTCAGACCCCGCCGTAAGGGCCAGATAGACAAATGCCACCGGAATGAAAAAGTGGAACGGCATGCGCTCCGCCTTGGCGGCTTCCTCCGCCACACGAACCATGTCGGTCAGGCCAATGATCGAAACCAGGGCGGTGGTCTTCAGCAGAACCTGCCAGTTGTTGCCCAGACCGGGCAGGGCATGGCGCAGCATCTGCGGCAGCATGATTCTGCGGAAGGTATGAAAACGGGTAAAACCATAGGCCCGGGCAGCCTCAATCTGGCCGGTTTCAACAGCCAGGAACGCGCCCCGGAAAGTTTCGGTCATATAGGCGCCGAAAATCAGCCCGATCGTTACAACGCCGGAGATAAACGGGTCGAACTGAAAGAAAAAGTCGATCTCGTAAGTTTCCCAGATGTAATCCGAGAGCATATTCACTGCAACCTGGCCGCCATAGTAGAACAACAGCATCATGACCAGATCGGGCACGCCACGAATCAGAGTGGTGTAGGTGGTCGCGATACCTTTGGCAACCCGGCTTTGCGACAGTTTGGCAGACGCGCCAATCAGTCCCAGGGCAACCGAGAGAGCAAGAGACAGGAAGGCCAGTTCAATGGTGACTATTGCCCCATCCATCAGGGCCGGGCCATAGCCTTTCAGATCAAGCATGGGAAAGTCCGGTAAGCAGGGGCGGCCCCAACGGGCCACCCCTCGGCAGATTTACATCTTGATGTCGTAAGCGAAGTACTTCTGCATGATGGTGTCGTAGGTACCATCTTCCTTCAGGGTGCGAAGGGCAGCGTTCACTTCTTCGGCAAGCTCGGTATCGCGCTGGCGCATGGCAACACCCACGCCCTGACCCAGCTTGACCGGCTCACCGACTTCCTTGAAGCCTTCCTTGGTGAGGACGGTCTGCTCGCCAACCGGATAGTCTACGAACACAACGTCCAGACGCTGGCCTTCGAGGTCCAGAACCATGTCATCGGCGGTGGTGTAACGCTTGATGTTGACAATGCCACCCATGTTTTCGGTGACGTAGGTGTCCATGGTGGTGCCGCGCTGAACGCCGACGGTCTTGCCTTCCATCGCATCCATGTCGGTGACGTCGCTGTTGAAGCTCTCAGGGCCGAACCAGCCACCCGGGGTGTTGTAATACGGCTCGGAGAACAGAACCCGCTCTGCGCGCTCCGGCGTGATGGACATGGACGACATGATCAGATCGAATTTACGTGCCAGCAGGCCCGGGATCATGCCGTCCCATGCCTGGATCACGAATTCGCAGTTGGCGTTCATTTCTTCGCACATGGCTTCGGCCAGTTCCACTTCGAAACCGGTCAGTTCGCCATTTTCGTCTTTGTACTCAAACGGCTCGTAGGGCACGTCGAAGGCGATACGCAGATCCCGTTCCTGGGCCTGTGCGCCACCAGCAATCAGGGCGAGGGCGCAGCTTGCTGCAAAAATCATTTTTTTCATGTGTCACTTCTCCAGTGGTTTGCCTTTTGGGCTTTATTTTTGATGGAAGTTTTTGGTTCCAGCATTTTATTTTTCACCGGTTCAAGATAGCACCGAGTGTCAGAAGTTGGGAGTCAGGAACTGCTTCATGCGTTCCGAATCCGGGTGATCAAACACTTTTTCGGGGGTACCCTGTTCCTCGATCACGCCCTGATGCAAAAACAGGACCTGACTCGACACATCCCTTGCGAACGCCATTTCGTGGGTAACCACGATCATGGTGCGGCCTTCCTCGGCCAGGCTTTGCATAACCTTCAGTACTTCCCCCACCAGCTCAGGGTCCAGCGCCGACGTGGGTTCGTCAAACAGCATGACTTCCGGTTCCATGGCCAGGGCCCGGGCAATAGCCGCCCGCTGCTGCTGGCCACCGGACATCTGGGCCGGGTAGTAGTCCTTGCGCTCGTAGATGCCCACCTTGTTCAGATAGGCTTCCGCGCGCTCGATGGCTTCCTTCTTGGGAACCTTGAGCACGTGGATCGGCGCTTCAACGATGTTCTCCAGCACCGTCATGTGAGACCAGAGATTGAAGCTTTGGAACACCATGGAAAGTTTGGCGCGGATCAGCTCAACCTGCTTGTTATCCGCGGGAATGCGTTCGCCCCTGCGGTTGGTCGTGAACTTTATTGGGTCGCCGTGCACGATAATGTCGCCGGAAGTGGGGGTTTCCAGCAGGTTTATACAACGCAGGAGGGTGCTCTTGCCGGAGCCGGAGCTGCCGATCAGGGAAACCACGTCGCCTTTGCGGGTCTCCAGTGAAATACCCTTGAGTACTTCAAGCTTATCAAAGGTCTTGTGAATGTCCCTGCAGATCAAAGGCGCTTGGTCCGCCATGGGTGACTCCTGAGGCTGTAATTCAAAGGCGCATGTTTTACGGACTGTGGATACGGAAATCAATCCCTTAAAGAGAGCGTTTTGCCGAATTTCACCGCCGTTCGCTGCATGACATTGTGGTCGAATGATTGTTCAATGCAAGCTTTTTGCCATGCTAGGCTTCTGCCCGCAAATGATCATTCGCTTTGTCCTGTTCAATGGGCAGCCTGATCAGTTTGCCTCCGTCTTTCTCCATGTCTCTCATGGCCTCACTGACAAACCGTACGTGGGCCATCGCCACCTTCTGGGCGTTGGCCGGCTTGCCAGCGATGACGGCCTCATACAGCTGCCGGTGCTGGCGGACGATTTTCTTCCGCATTTCTTCTCTCGGGTTCAGGTTGGCAACCGAGGCCTGAACGGTCAACAACATCATGTTTTTCAGGCTGTTGAGCACATGCACCAGTACCGGATTATGGGATGCCTCGACAATCGCAAGATGGAAACCATGGTCGAGACGGGCGTTACGAAGCGGGTCGGTATCCTCAAGCGCCCGGAACGCCTTCGTGATGCGATGCCGGTCGAGGCGGGTTGCCCGCAGGGCAGCGAGATAGGCGGCCTGGCCTTCCAGTTGTTCGCGTACTTCCAGAAGGTCGAAAAGTGTGCGGGGATGTCCCTCGAAAAGATGCATCAGCGGACTCTGTTCTCCCAGCTCGCTCGCGCCGGGCACCATGCTGGCCACAAACGACCCCTTGCCGTGGCGGGTCTCAATAACGCCGCGGCCCTGAAGCTCATGCAGGGCTTCCCGGATCACTGCGCGGGAAACACCCAGCCGGGTCGCCAGTTGGCGCTCGGACGGTATCTTCTGCTCCGGAGCCAGCCCGCCGTCGAGAATAAGGCGTTCCAGCCGATATGAGATTTCCTGGGAGATTGCCATTTGGGGGCCTGTTTATGCTCTCTGGTCTGACCAGTGAATGCTTCTGATTGTAGGTGTTTCCGTTCTCAGCTGATGTGCGTCCGAGCCCGTTAAATATGGCCGATTCAGAGTATTTCGTCCATTTTTAATACTTCAAAAACTGGTCAGACCAGTGCTCACCGAACTGGACTAAACCCGGATTGGCTACGAATATCATTCTAATGTCGGCCTGCGCCGGCGTTGCCATAGACGCTGATAAAAACAAAGCCAACGGAGACGTTTCGATGAATTCGAAGAATAACATCCGAAATAGCTGTGACACTGGCGAGACCCCACCTCGCAGAAGTTTCCTCAAGACAATCGCCATGGGCGCCACTCTGGCAGGCGCAATGCTCATGGGCGCAGGTCAGGTCCAAGCTGCTACCACGTGGAAAATCCAGTCGACCTGGGACGCGGGTACGGTGGGCTACACGCTCTTCGAGGAGTGGTGTAAGAGTATTGAGGCCAAGTCCGGCGGAGAGCTCAAGTTCCAGTGCTTCCCGGCCAAGGCGGTTGCTGCCGACAACAACGCGCTGTTTGACGCTGTTCGTAACGGCGTGCTGCAGGGTATGAACCCGTTCACCCTGTACTGGGCGGGCAAGATCCCTGCCTCTGTGTTCCTGTCTTCCTACCCAGCGGGTCCGGATCAGCCCCATCAGTGGGACACCATGTTCTACTCCATGGGTATGCTCGAGAAGACCCGGGAAATCTACAAGAAGTTCGGCCTGTTCTACGTTGGCCCGATCCAGCACGATGCCAACATCATCCATTCCAAGCAGCCGGTAAACAGTCTTGACGACCTGAAAGGTATGAAGATCCGCGTACCCGGAGGCATGGTTGCCGAGGTTTTCCAGCAGTTTGGCGTGTCCACGGTCAGTCTGCCGGGCTCGGATATTTTCCCGGCTCTCGAAAAAGGCACCATTGACGCGGCGGACTTTGTAGGTCCTGCGGTCAACTACGAGCTGGGCTTCTCCCAGGTTACTGACTACATCATCTTTGGACCTCCCGGCGTGATGTCTATCTACCAGCCGGTGGACCTGATGGATCTGACCGTCAGTCTGCGTGCCTGGAACTCTATCTCGCCTGAGCTTCAGCAGCTGGTTGAGGACGAGGTTCGGATCTACTCCCAGAAGCACTACCTGGCCATCCAGGCGCGCAACATCGAGGCGATGGAGAAGTTCAAGGCGGATGGCGACACGGTTACCCGCCTGAGCCAGGAAGATCTGGAAACCTGGCGTAAAGCTGCGATCCCCATCTGGTTCAACTGGGCCAACAAGAATGATGACGCGCGCGCCATCCTGGATATCCAGCTGAAGTACATGATGAACGACACGGTTGGCTACATAACCGAAGAAGACATCAAGGGCTTCTGAGTTCCAAAGCTCAAATAAAAAACGACACACGAGGAAGGCAGGGTTAGCCGACTAAGGATTAGCCCTCCCTTCCTCGCTCTTTGATCTGGGTGGTAACAACATGTCTGATCTGAGTTCCTTTGGCTTTGTTTTGCCGCACTGGTTCTACTGGGGCTGGCTTGCGGTAATGCCATTGCTCATGATGGCTTGGGATAAGTGGAGCAGTAAGCACGGCGGAGATGACGCCGAGCCCGAGAAAACGGTTTCCGAGCTGCAGTCTGAAGAAGATGATCCTCTTGCTCACTTTGAGTACGAGGGTAACTGGTTTACGAAAATCGTTGACTGGATGTGCGAGAAGTCAGGTCTTTTCGTTGCGTTCTGGACCATCAACGCCGTGCTTTTCTATTTCTTTGAAGTGGTGATGCGATACATCTTTAACATGCCAACGATCTGGGTGCATGAGGCCAGCTTCCTGATCTTCGGTATGCAGTACATCCTTGCCGGTGCCTTTGCGCTGTTGCACGGAGCGCACGTTCGGGTAGACGTCGTCTACAACTTCCTGCCGGTTCGCGGGCGCGTGGGCATGGATATTTTCACCTCCATGTTCTTCTTCATATTTGCAGCCGTTCTGGCCACCACATCCTGGACCTTCTTCCAGGACTCCCTGATGATGCAAGAGACCACTGTCGAGACCTGGGGTATCCAGTATTACCCCGTGAAAGGCGTGATGTTTGTGGGCGCAATCCTGTTGCTGCTCGCCGGCTTTTCGAAGCTGCTTAAAGACATCGTACTGTTCATCCGTCTCGGTCAGGAGCGCACATCATGAGTACAACAACTGCAGCGCCCAGCAGCGGCATGGCCGGAAAACTGGGTACATGGTTAATGATCATCGCCACCGTGGGTCTGGCGTTTGTCATCTGTGTTGAACTGATCAACATTCTCTTTTATGACCCATGGAGTGATGACAAATTCCTCTTCAAGCTCTCGGGTAGCTTGTCCGGCGTCGAAATCGGGCCGTTGACCTACCTGATGTTTGGATCTCTGGCTGTCGCCCTGATGATGGGGCTGCCGCTTGCTTTCGTGACCGGTGGTCTTGGTGTCATGTTCATCTACCTGGTGGGTGACGCCATGATGTTGAACATTGTCCCCGGCCGGATCTTCCCGTTGATGGCAAACCCCGACATTGCTGCGATCCCTCTGTTCATCTTCATGGCGTCGATGCTTGAACGCGCGGGCCTGATCGAAGAAATGTTCAGCGTGGTTTACAAGTGGATGGGCGGCATCAGTGGCGGCCTTGCTGCTGCAACCATTGTCGCCTCTACGATTCTGGCTGCGATGGTCGGTGTTATCGGTGCCGCCGTTGTCACCATGGGCATTATCGCACTGCCGGCCATGTTGAAACGTCATTACGACCACAAGATTGCCATCGGCTCCATCATGGCGGGTGGAACCCTGGGTATCCTCATTCCGCCTTCGATTCTGGCCATTCTGTATGCCGTTGTTGCACAGCAGTCTGTGGGCGAGCTTTATCTGGGCTCTCTGTTGCCCGGTCTGATGCTCTCCGGTCTGTACCTGACTTATGTTCTGGTGCGCAGCTGGCTGAATCCGAAGCTGGGCCCGCCCATTCCGGTGGAAGACCGGATCAGTCTGAAAGAAAAGCTCAAGCTTCTGGGCAACCTGATTGCACCCCTTGCACTGGTTGGTCTGGTTCTGGGCCTGCTTTTCGGTGGTATTGCCACGCCGGTTGAAGCGGCTGGTATCGGTTCGTTCGGTGCCATTATCGTTGCGATGATGCACAAGAAGTTCTCGATTGCCGGCCTTCGCGAAGCCTCCGTGACCACGGCCAAGGCGTCTGCCATGGTTCTGTGGATCATGTTCGGTGCATCGGTATTCGTCGGTTTCTACATCCTCCAGGGTGGTCAGCAGTTTGTCACCGACGCCATACTTGGAACCGGCATGTCGGCGTACGGGATCCTGCTCCTGCTGATGGTCTTGCTGGTGGTTCTGGGTATGTTCCTTGACTGGGTTGGTATCCTGCTGCTGGCAGTGCCCATCTTCATTCCGATTGTGAAGGCGCTGGAATTCCCTGGCTTGTTCGGCTTCCCGCCGGTAGCCGGTGACGACGTGGTGCTCTGGTTCGGTGTGTTGTACCTGGTGAACATGCAGATGTCTTTCCTGAGTCCGCCGTTTGGTTACGCACTGTTTTACATCCGCGGCGTTTGTCCTCCGGAAATCTCCATGGGTACCATCTTCAAGTCTTCCCTGGTGTTCCTGGCGATTCAGGCGTTCGGACTGTTCATGTGTGTCCTGATCCCCGGCATCGTAACCTGGCTGCCAGGGCTGGTTTACGGTTAATCAAATCAAGGAGTAAAGCTTTATGTTGACGATCAAACGACTGGACCTTGCCGAGGCGCGCATCCTCATTGAGGGCGCGGCTGAAAAGGCCCGTGAAATCGGTGTGCCCATGTGCATCGCTGTGGTGGACGAATCCGGCAATCTGGTGGCCTTCGAGCGCATGGACGGCGGCAAGATCACCAGTGTGACCATTGCCCAGGACAAGGCCTTCACGGCGGCTGCGGCCAAGAAAGCCACCCATGACTACAACAAGGTGAACGTGCCCGGCAGTCTCGCTTTCGGTATCCACACCGAAGTTGGCGGGCGCATCAGCTCTGTTGGCGGTGGTCTGCCGGTGATCGTCGACGGCGAAGTGGTGGGTGGTATCGGAATCAGTTCCGGTACCCCCCAGCAGGATATGGACTGTGCCCAGGCCGGTCTTGACCACTTTGAAACAAAACGCGGTTGATGACTGTCACACTGACGTAATTCGAACCCAGAGAGTGCTATGACTACCAAGCCGAAAGTCAGCAAAGCCGAGCTGGCGGAGCAGTTCCGGGCGTTTATCGACCCGGACTACGTCATCACCGATGACGAAACCATGAAGCCCTACGAATGCGACGGCATGTCGATGTATTGCGAAATGCCGTTGCTGGTGGTGCTGCCGGAAACCGTTGAACAGGTGCAGCGGGTGATGCGCATCTGTAACGAGAACGCGGTACCTGTGGTGGCCCGTGGAGCCGGAACGGGACTCAGTGCCGGTGCCATGCCCAACAAGGAGGGCGTGGTACTGTCGCTGGCCAAGTTCAATCGCATCGTGGAGATTGATCCGCTGGCCCGAACGGCAAGACTGCAGCCCGGGGTGCGAAACCTCGCCATCAGCGAAGAAGCGGCCCAGTACGGTCTGTATTACGGGCCAGATCCTTCCTCGCAGATCGCCTGCACCATTGGCGGTAACGTGGCCGAGAACTCGGGCGGCGTGCATTGCCTCAAGTACGGTCTGACCGTTCACAACATCCTGAGCGTGGAAATGGTCACCGCCGAGGGTGATGTCGTGACCGTGGGCAGTGATGGTCTGGACGGCTGTGGGATGGACCTGCTTGCGCTGATGACCGGCTCCGAGGGGCTGCTGGGTGTGGTGACGGAAGTCAAAGTGAAGCTGTTGCCGAAACCCGAAGTAGCCCAGGTTGTCATGGCCGGGTTTGATGACGTGCAGAAAGGTGGTGACGCCGTGGGCGGGATTATCTCCCACGGCATTATCCCTGGTGGCCTTGAAATGATGGATGGCCACGCCATCATCGCAGCGGATGACTTCGCCCAGGCCGGCTACCCGCGGGACGCCAAGGCGTTGTTGCTCTGTGAAGTGGACGGCACCGAGGAGGAAGTTCACGAACACATTGCCCAGGCCGAAGAAGTCTTCCGAAAGCTGGGTGCCACTTCGGTTCGGACCTCTCAGAGCGAGGAAGAGCGAGCCCTGCTGTGGAAAGGCCGTAAGTCTGCGTTCCCGGCCGTGGGCCGGATTTCACCGGACTACTACTGCATGGACGGTACCATTCCCCGTCGTGAGATCGCCTATGTTCTGACGGAAATGGAGAAGATGTCCGAGGAGTTTGGTCTGCGCGTCGCCAACGTGTTCCATGCCGGCGATGGCAACCTGCACCCGCTGATCCTGTTTGATGCGAATGTGCCCGGCGAATTCGAGCGCACGGAGGCCTTCGGTTCACGCATCCTGGAAATGTGTGTGGAGGTAGGTGGCTGCATTACCGGTGAACACGGCGTTGGCGTTGAAAAGATTCGCCAGATGGCAGTGCAGTTCAACGATGAGGAGCTCCAGCAGTTCCACGACGTAAAGGCCGCGTTTGATCCCGCCGGTATCCTGAACCCGGGCAAGGGCGTACCGGCCCTTCGGTTCTGCCAGGAATACCGCTCCCTTGAGCACAAACAACACACGCACGAACATACGGAAGCCGCCCATGGCTGATATTTCCCAACAGTTGAAGGAGCAGGTGCTCCAGGCCCGGGAGAGCGGGCACAAACTCAATATTGTCGGCGGTGGCACCAAGGCCTTTATGGGCCGGGAAGCCGACACCGATGCCGGAACCCTCAACGTGGGCGAGCATACCGGTATCGTTGACTATCACCCGGTGGAGCTTGTTTTGACCGTCCGTGCCGGTACGCCGCTGAGCGAAATCGAGGCGACTCTGGCTGAAGAAGGTCAGTGCCTGCATTTTGAGCCACCCCATTTTGGTGCCGCCTCCACCATCGGCGGCACCCTGGCCTGTAACCTTTCCGGTCCGGGACGCCCCTGGGCCGGCTCGGTGCGTGACCAGGTGCTGGGTATCCGGCTGCTCAATGGCAAGGGCGAACATCTTCGCTTTGGTGGTCAGGTCATGAAAAACGTGGCCGGCTATGACGTATCACGTCTTCAGGCCGGTGCCCTGGGAACTCTGGGCGTAATCACTGAAATCAGCATGAAAGTGATGCCGAAACCGGCCGCTTCCCTGACCCTGGTTCAGGAAATGGGCATGGACGAGGTGGTTCACTATATGAACAGCCGGGCGGCCGAGCCCAAGCCCATCACCGCCGCCTGCTGGGTGGACGGCAAGGTTTACCTGCGCCTGGCCGGTGCGAAATCCGGTGTGGAAGCCACCGCTGAAAAGTGGTCCGGCGAAGTGATGGAAGAGGGCGACCACTTCTGGCGACAGGTGCAGGATATGCGTCACGAATTTTTTGCCGGTAACGACGTGCCTTTATGGCGCTTCTCCGTTGGTTCGACAGCTGCCACACCGAAACTGGAAGGTAACTGGTTTATCGACTGGGCCGGTTCCCAGCGCTGGTTCCGTGGCGCCGGTGAGCTGAAAGATCTGGAGCCTGCGGCCCGAGCTGCCGGTGGCCAGGTCAGCCTGTTCCGTGGTGGCGATCGCACCGGTGAGGTGATGCATCACCAGCCGGAGGCCCTGAAGGGCATTCAGCGCCGCATCAAGAATGCCTTTGATCCGGACAATATCTTCAATCCCGGACGTTTATACAGCTGGTTGTAATTATGCAGACGAATCTGGTTCAACAATTTGCTAACACCAAGGAAGGCCAGGAAGCCGAGTCGATCCTGAGGGCCTGTGTGCATTGTGGCTTTTGCACCGCGACCTGCCCGACCTATCAGGAACTGAACGACGAGCGTGATGGTCCTCGTGGCCGGATCTACCTGATGAAGATGTTCCTGGAAGGGGCGGAAGTTACCGAGAAAACCCGCGAGCACCTGGACCGCTGCCTGACTTGCCGCAGCTGTGAGACCACCTGTCCGTCCGGTGTCCAGTATGGGCGTCTGGTGGACATCAGCCGCGGTCTGATGGAAAAGGAGATGCCCAGGGAGCCGAAAGACAAGTGGCTGCGCTGGGCCCTGGCGCGGGTGATTCCCAACCGCCAGTTGTTCGGTGTTCTGCTTCGTCTGGGGCAGGTTTTCCGCCCGGTATTACCGGAAAAACTGCGCACCAAGGTGCCGCCCAGAAAGCAGGCCAGCCCCTGGCCTGCAGCCAGTCACAGCCGTATTGTGCTGGCACTGGCCGGTTGCGTGCAGCCTTCGGCCACTCCGAATACCAATGCAGCCGCCGCCCGGGTTCTGGATCGGCTCGGCATTACCATGGTGGAAGCCCCGGAGGCTGGCTGCTGTGGTGCCGTGAATTATCACCTTTCCGAGCACGAGAAAGGCCTGGAAAGAATGCGCCAGAACATTGATGCCTGGTGGCCCGCTATCGAGGCGGGTGCTGAGGCAATCATCATGACGGCTTCCGGTTGCGGGGCGATGGTTCAGGATTACGGTCATCTGTTGAAGGACGATCCGGTCTATGCCGCCAAGGCCCAGAAGGTGAGCGAACTGTGCACCGATCTCGGCGCCTTTTTGCTGAAACAGGATCTGGAAAAGCTCAAGGTCCGGCAGGACCCGGGCAAGGTGGCATTCCATTGTCCCTGCACCCTGCAGCACGCAATGAAGCAGAACGGTGTGGTGGAGCAGGTGCTGACACGGGCGGGTGTTAACCTGGCTGCGACCAAGGACAAGCACCTTTGCTGTGGGTCTGCGGGCACCTATTCGGTGACCCAGCCGGAGATGAGCCAGAAGCTGCTTGGTAACAAACTGAAGGCTTTGACCGTCGACAATCCGGACCGCATCGTGACCGCCAATATCGGTTGCCAGATGCACCTGGAAACCAAGTCGCCGGTGCCGGTGCAGCACTGGATCGAGCTTCTCGACCAGTAAAACCGAAATCGGGGTCGGATGAGGTGTTCATCTGGCCCCTAGCCTATCTGCCCCCAAGCCCGGGGCTTTTTTCGCTATACTGCCCCACCAAATTACCGAACCACAGGGAGTGGAACCGTATGCCAAGGATGATGGCTGGTCTTGTTTTGTCTTTATTTCTCACTTCAGCAGTCAGTGCCGAGGTATACACCTGGATAGACAGCCGGGGCGTAGCGCATTTTTCCGATTACCCGCCGGGAGAAATTCCCCATAAGCAGCTTGACGTGCAGGCGCCTGTCACGGTGCCGATGTCCGAGAATCTCGGGCAAGGCAAACGCGTGTCAGGAATCCGCAAAGAGGTTGAAGGCCTGCTTGCCTCCGGTCGCCCGACGGGCTCCGGAGCAACGGCAAAAGAAAAGGCCGATGCCGAGCTGGAGAAGACCTGCGCAACCTATAGAAGCAAACTGGAGCGGATCCAGTCTAAACTGCGGGCGGGCTATAGCAACGACCGGGGGAACAGTCTCCGGCAGCAGCGCAGGACGCTCAGCCAAAAGCTGAGCCGCGAGTGCATCCTGCGCTGATTCAGGCTGATATCAGGCGCGCTTGAAGCTGGCCAGGGCGACAGCGGCGGTCACAAACAGGCCGCCAAATACGCGGTTCATCTGCCGCTGGCGCCGGGCTGTGGTCATAAACCGGAACAGCTGGCTTGCCAGCAGGGCGTAGCCGAGCATTACCAGGCAATCCACCAGAATCAGTGTGATGCCCATGGTGAGCAACTGCGGGCCATGGGGTGCGCCTGCTACCAGAAACTGTGGAAACAGGGCCACCAGAAAGACCGTGGCCTTGGGGTTGGTGAGGTTCACGAACACGGCATTCCAGAACCGCTTGTACCCGCTAACGGGCTGACGGTCATCGTCCATGGATTCCATCACAGGCTCTCGCCATTTAGAAATGCCCAGCCAGATCAGGTAGGCAACACCCAGCCATTTGATAACCGACAGGGCGATGTTGGAGGACGCGATGATGGCGCCGAGGCCGGCACCCACCAGCAGAATCTGGATGCCAAAACCAAGCTGCAGCCCCATGATTGCCGGCAGCGATCGGCGAACGCCGTAACGCATACCATTACTCATGGTATTGATCGCCCCTGCACCCGGGGACACACTGATCAGAACGGCTGCAACAAGGAAGGTCAGCCAGGCTGCAAGTGACATGATTTACGCTCCCGAAAAAGCCAACAGATACACGGTATAAGCCACGAAGGCAAGTAGCAGGGCGCTCCCTTCAAACCGGTTGACACGTCCGGGCCCGCGGAAGCCATAGCACATGGCAAACAGAACCAGGGTGAGGGCAGCCATTACCGGGAAGTCACGGGTGAGCACTTCTGGCGCCACCGGCATGGGGGCAATCAGTCCTGCAATCCCCACGACGGCAAGGGTGTTAAACAGGTTGGAACCCAGAATGTTGCCCAGGGCCAGATCATGCTCTCCTTTGCGGGCGGCAATGATGGATGAGGCAAGTTCCGGAAGTGATGTACCAACGGCCACGATGGTCAGGCCGATAACCAGATCGCTGATGCCAAAGGTGGTCGCCAGATCAACCGCACCCCACACCAGTATGCGGGAGCTGATAATCAACAGCAGCAGTCCGACCACCAGCCATAAAATGGCTTTGCGCACTGGCATTGCGTTCACTTCTTCGGTCATCTCTGTAGCGAGAGCATCGTCTGGTTGCCGAAGGCCCTGGTAGATGCTCCAGCCAATCAGTACAACGAAAGCCAGCATCAGACCGATGGCATCCATCCGGCTCAGATCTCCGTCCCACAGTTGCCAGCCGGCAAAGGCGGTGACCAGAATGAGTATGGGTAGCTCCTTTCGCATGACCTGGGAGTGAACGGCGATCGGCGCCAGCAGGGCTGTGATGCCCAGAATCAACGCAATGTTGGTGATATTTGAGCCATAGGCGTTGCCCAGAGCCAGACCGGGATTACCCTGCGAGGCCGCCAGTGCAGACACGGCCATCTCTGGCGCAGACGTGCCGAAACCCACCACAACCATACCGATGAGCAGTGGTGGCGTACCGAAGTGGCTGGCTGTGGTAGCCGAGCCTTCCACAAATTTGTCCGCACTCCACACCAGCAGAATCAGGCCTGCAATGATCGCCCCAATGGCCATCAGCATTTCAATCACTCCTTGTCATCAATTGCCGTCTCGGCAGCGCAAGGATTAATGGTGCCACAGGTTCCGGCAATAGGTACAAATGCGCTTCGACCATAAAACCGATCCCGCTGTAATTGATTTCAATCAACCCTCGTATGGCCGCAGCAATGTTAGTTTGGTTAAACATTGATCAGGAAAGGAGTTGATGACATGGCAAATGGAAATCAAAGCATCGTAGTCGCGTGTGACGGTTCGGAGCATTCATCACACGCCGCCAAAATGGCAGCAGAGTTTGCCAAAGCGACGAGCCAGCCACTCAAACTGCTTGCCGTCTTCCCCGGTACCAAGCTCGAGAGACTGATCGTAAGTGGCATACCGCAGAGTGACATTGACGAACAAGCCAGCGAATACGGACGCAAGGCATTTGATGCCGCGAAGCAGGCGGTAAGCGGGATTGTTGAGCCGGCGGAAGAAGTCCTGCTAAAGGGTGATCCGGCCAAGGAAATCGTCGAGTACCTCGATGAACATCCCGGCTCCCATATGTTTCTGGGGCGCCGCGGCGACTCTACGTTGAGAAGCCTCACTCTTGGCAGTGTGAGCGAGAAGGTCGTCAGGCATGCCCATCGTCCGGTGACGGTGGTTAGTGAGTAACCGGCAAAACTTGGTAGACTCTCCAAAGCCCGCATGAAGCGGGCTTTTTCATTTCTGATCCTCAATGCACTCCATGTTTCGCCACAATTCATGCGAAAAACAACCGAGATAGCTCTGTGGCAGAGACTTTATGCTGACCGGGTAAATTCAACGAAACGAGGTGGCTATGAAGACTGCAGAGTTGATTGAGAAGTGGCTTGATAAGTGCGACCTGGCGAGACTGGCCCAGGAGCGCTACAAAGAAGATCCGAGCCCCACCAATTACTCGGAACTGAAAAGGGCCATGTGTGAGCGACGGTTGATGGAAGAGCGCATTGATCCCAGGACTAGCAATGCCCAAAGAATCCCAGCATGAGTCGGCTTTCTAGGGCGTCAGAAACAACAAAACCCGCACAAGGCGGGTTCTGTCTGAATTCTTAATGGTGCCCGGAGGCGGCACCATTTTCATGTCTCATCTTGCCGCAAGAAGTCTCTAACTGTTTGATCTGTATTATTAAATATTCCTGATTGCTCAAATTTCAGTATCGTTTTGTCTCATCGGACTGCGCTCAATCGCACGGTTAATGATGGGACAGATGATGGGGCATTGAGATTCGGGAGGTTAGAGAATGCCTAAAATTGCACCAGAACTGGGGGCTCTCCAGGTCAAGCGGCTGGCTCACGGGACAGTCAAAAAGGCGAAGAACGGAATAAATGTCGGCGATCCATGCCCAGCGCTTCATGCAGTGGGTGGTGTCTCTGGGCTCTATTTGTATTGCCGGCCACCAACGGGATCAAATAAAGCTGCTGCACGTTCATGGATACTAAGAACGGTAGTTGGCTCTAAACGGATTGACTTGGGATTGGGGCCTTATCCTGAGGTTTCTTTGGCTAAGGCGCGAGAGAAAGCCGGAGAGCTCAAATATCGAATTCGTTTCGAGGGCCATGATCCAATCGCGGCAAAAAAAGCAGCAAAATCGAACCTGATAGCTGAGCAAGCGAAACAGAGAACGTTTGCGGATGTGGCGTGGCAGTACTACGACAAAAAACGCATCGAATTTCAGGGGCGTGAACCGGAAAAACAGGCGCGTAGACTTGAACAGCACCTTGAAGACTATTGCCTACCGACTCTTGGCCAAATCCTGATTTCTGATCTTGAAACCCGACATGTGGTGCAAGCCCTCAGTGAAATCTGGATGGAAAAGACCCCGACGGCCGACCGTGTGCGGATCACTATACAAAATGTGTGCGAAATGGTTCGGAACGATGGCGTGCTCCGAAATGGATTGAACCCTGCGCACTGGCGTGGAAACCTTGAACATTTCCTAGCCTCACCTGCAGCTATTCACGACGAGGAACACCAACCAACCTTGGGCTATGAAGCACTGCCGAAGTTCTGGGGGTTACTGCAGAATCGGGACACTGTCCCTGCGAGGGCGTTGGAGTTTCAGATACTCACAGCGGCTCGTCCGGGAGAAGTTAGATTTGCTGAATGGGATGAAATCGATTTCAAGGCAAGGGTCTGGACAGTCCCGGGATGGAAAGTTAAAGGTCGTAGAGACAAGAAAAAACCTCATAAAGTCCCGCTAACAAAGCGGGCAATTGAGATTCTTAAAATGATGCCGCGAGATGAGGGAAGCTATATTTTTCCAGGATACCGCGGTAAAGAAATAATGAGTGAAAACGCTCTGAATAATACTGTTAAGGAAGTCCATGAGCTAGATGTAAAGGCTGGCGGAATAGGGTTTGCGGATCCTGAGTCCAGAAAAACGGCAACTGCTCACGGAATGCGATCGGCCTTTAAGGACTGGGCTACTGAAAAGGGAAACACCCAGGATTATGTTTCTGAGCTTGCTCTCTCTCATATCGACACAGCATCTACCCGGGCGGCATACCAGCGAGGACACTTGCTTGAAAAGCGTTTAAAGCTAATGAATGCTTTTGAAAAATATGTTTACTCGCGCTCTGGGAAGGAAAGAAATAATTCAGTAAACGCGTCTAATTGATCAAAAGGAGCAATTAGGCGCACCAACTGCATCTCTGTCCCCAGTAATTTATTTCTTTCACGTCCACCTTTCTCGGAGAATTCTATGAAAATCGATCCTGATCAAACCACTAACGTTCACCGTGTTCGGAACGGTGTTGCCTATGAGATTCCTGTGGGAACAATGGTTTTTGCAACCGTCGCTCAACAATACTACGAGATGAAATGCCGGACGTTTGCAGGACGCTGCCCGGAGAAGCAAGCGTTGAGGCTGCAGGTGACTCTGGAAAAGTACTGCTTTCCTTCGCTTGCTAATGTTTCGATGTCTGAGTTCAATTCAAATGATGTTGTACGAGCACTGAAACCGACCTGGGGAGTAAACCCGACGGTTGCAGAGCGGGCAAGAGCAACTATCGCAAAGGTCTTCGAAATGGCGCAGGCTCTTGGCATTTGCCAAGAAGGTCCAAACCCGGCTGCCTGGTCGAATAATTTGGAACACTTTCTGCCACGGCCTTCAGCGATCTGCCAGCCAGCGTATCCGCCCGCAATCAATTATCGAGACCTCCCCCGGTTTTTTCGTGTGTCGCGGAGTTTGGATTCAACCCAAATACGAGCGCTGGAGGTTATGGTGCTCACGGCTGCACGAGCGGACGAAGTCCGTACTGCGCTCTGGAGTGAGTTTGATATCAGGAAAAGGTTATGGACAATTCCAGCGTCGAAAATCAGGTACCAGCGTAATGGCTGGGACCACATGGTACCTATCCCCGAGCGAGTGATTGAGATTCTGGAATCCCTGCCGGGGAGTGAGACTGACGCTGTATTCCCCGGGCTCAGGGGGCGGAGATTCTTGGGGGAAAACGCTCTAAACAATGCCATAAAGAGGGTGCATGAAGTGGATCTGGAAAACGGCGGGTCAGGATTTCTTGACCCGGAAACCGGGAGAGTTGCTACTGCTTCTGGTATGCGCCGTGCTTTCAAAGCGTTTGCTGTAGGGGAAGCAGGAGCTTCAGAGCACCTCGTAAAGCTCGCGCTGTCCCAGTTGGATAGGGCAACTGTTAACCGATCGCCTATTTTGGTTCAGGCGGTTTCAAAGCGGCGGGTGCTCATGGAACAGTTCGCGAAGTACGTCTTGCCCCTTGATAATAACAGCCGCGAATAAAATGTAGGCTGGTACTCAGTGGCCGGTTGCTAGCTCAGGGCAATGGGCCACTGACCAATTCCCGGCACATCCTGGTTCCAGACCACGTTTTCATCCAAGACCGCTCTGATCGGCCGACATAAAAATCTTTGAAATTAATGCCTTAAGGCATTCGATCGCAAGAATCTCGATTTTCCCGCCAATCGCGCTGCTTACCACTGTCGCCGCGCTCGGTACATTTGTCGGTGTCCATCACGGACAGCCAATAAACCGAGTAGAGGACATTCCCATGAGTAAGAAAGTATCCCCAAAGCCCATGACCAAATCCGATGCAGCTCGCATCCAGAGCGCCACCGCCCAACAAAATGGTGGTCAGGTACCTGCAAACTCGTTTGGTGCCAGAGCTCAGCGGGCATCGGCTCGGAACGCTGGTAAGAAGTAACGGCGAGAAGCGGGCCTTGTGCCCGCTTCCTCATTAGGGGAGAGTTTAATGAAACGGATCAGCAGCAACAAAGACGTAAACAAACTTGTCCATAGACTTCGCCGGGAGGGGTGGGTGTATCAGTCAGGGAAGAAACATGGGAAAGCGGAGCTACCCGGCATCGGCAAGGTAATCATTCCGAAAAGTCCCAGCGACCGGAAGGCCCTTCTCAACCTCACCCGGGACATCCGGCATCTAGAGCAGCAGAGGTGCTGGAACAATGCCTGAAAACAAGTCTCCTTACCCAAATCATTTGGAAATCGTGCGGGCACTTTCCCGAGCTCTGGACCTCAAGTTCGAGAGCCAATTCCTGGATGATCAGGTAGCCAATCCGGATTTCGATTTCCGGTTTGTCGGGCTGGCGGTGAAACGGGGGCTGCGCGAGCCTTTGGAGCACCATGTTGATGCGCAATTTGCGAACGACATAGTCCGGTGGCTTGAACATTTCTTTGAACAGTACAGTTCGTTCGTAGCCAAACTAAGCCTTGAGGGGTTGTCGCGTGAGAAAGCGGAACAGTTATTGGCGGCCCACCTATTCAGCTTTTATGGAGCCTTCGTGCTCAAGGAGTTATGCAGACGGCGCCAAGGGCCGGCTGCTGAAACGCTGTTGAATGATCAAAAGCAAGCGATTGCGATTACTGCTTCGTGGGCTTCAGTGAAGATTCGACCATGGCCTGGCTACGTGTCGACTTGGAGCAAGCAACAAGCCGATAAATTCCGAAGGTGGCAGTCAGGAATTGAGTTGCCGTCGCTATCGTCACTGAAGACTCTTTTCCGTTCGCCAGAAGCAAGGAGTATGTTGGGGCAAGCTGATTCGATGCGGCTCTATACTCTATTTGTAATTGCTCGCGCTGTAGATTGGTTTCGACGTCAGACATTTGGGCAAATTTCACTGACCCATGGTTTAGGCAGCCTCCGCACCGGCAAACACCATAAGCCCATCGGCTATGTGCTGGCGGAAGCGCATTCTGCTGAAACGATGGATACTCAGCGCCTGCATGCAGATATTGACTTTCTGGCAGAGGGCCTGAATCCCTTTAGGCCTAAGCAACCAGCTGATTGCGAACTGCTTCGAAGTAGGCTGACCGATTTCAGCCAAAAAAGGCAGGTTCTTGATCCTATCAGCACGACTGTTTTCTGGGAGCATTGGTTTGAAGCCCGGTTACACATGCTGTCGGGCTCCTTAGAGCTGGCGGCCAACGATTACAAAAAGGCCTTTGAACATGCCTATTTCCGGGCAGGGCGGAACCAGGAAACCATTATTCTGGAAGCTCTGGTAGTAACGGCGATGCTGGACCGCCCAGACAAAAATTTTCTGAAGAAGCTTCGTAACGCCCAGGTATTGCTTGGTATGGAGTTGCCACTGAAACCTGAGCAGCAGGACTTCAGGTCCAAATACGATGACCACGTGGAGCCGTGGTTCATTGATTTATATCGGGGACATTTCAGGAAAAGGTTTCCAGAATCTGGAGCGTTTCCGGGAGTAAAGTATCCACGACGCGATCAGGCACTGGTCGGGCCGATCCTGGTTACAGATGAGTTGGGGCAAAAGAAACCAGATCTTAGGCATCCTGACAGGAGAATCGCCACTGGAGACGGCCCGAGTAAAAAGTGGCCGCAATTGGTCTATTACACTTGGTTGGGAGATCGGGATGGGGTTTCCGCTTTGCTTAAAGCCGGAGCGGATCCTAATAAGCTCTCTCAATCCGGCGAGTCGGCTCTACTGCTCTCCATTCTGGCCCTTGATGTTACCGAGCTCAGCAATCAAGACTTTGATCTCGGTTTTTTTAAAGCCATCACTCAGGCCAAGCATAACCATCAAACACTGAACTGCCGCACTCAGAAGAAGAGACTCGCACCCCTGCATGCGGTGCTTAATACGAATCAGATTGAGGTACTAGAAACCTTGCTGGACATGGGATGTGAGCCCGACTTTCGAGCCGGGGTCGAAATGAGTACCCCCCTATACCATTGTCTGGAAAAAATCGGCTTGCTGACAGGCAAAGCGTCTCCGCTGAAGCAACTTCAGAATGCGCCTAATGACCAAATGCTGTTGGATACTATTCGCCGTTATTCCGGGGGACGGGAGGGACTGACGCTTGAACAGGTGCAGAAAAAGCTCCGCCAGCAATACAACGATCCTCGATATCAGTCTCTTCTCGCTACGGTTCAGGATTTGCTCGTAGGAGAGGTGAAAAATCGCCTCGATCTGGATGAACTTCGGGCAATGGCTCGATTGTTGGTTCAGAAAGGGGCAGATCCGAATGCTGTGCACACCTATCCTGTTAAAGGCTATACGCCAATGATGCTTGCTGTCGAAAATGATGAGGACGATCTCGTTGAGTTCATGCGTGAACACGGTGGTGGATCATTGGCGACCACCTATCGGCATGACAGAACAGGCAGAGAAATCGGTTGCCGGCAAATTGCGTCATATTTCCAGGCGACCAAGGTGTTGAAGCGCTTTTTTAGCACAACGGGTAAAGATTAGTGGAAAACCTGGCTTATCTCCGCCTAATTACGAGAATCGGTTAATTTAACGAGTCTACAGGAGCTTCAATCTCGCTAATGTATCTGTATCCATCAACAGTGAGGAGTTCACAGATATGTACATGAGAGATGAAGATGTGGCGAGAAGGTTCGGGGTAGCTCGGTCGACCATTTGGCGTTGGGTTCAGCTGGGCCTTTTCCCGAAACCCTACCGACTTGGTCCATCTACGACACGCTGGCACGAAAAGGATATCATCGCTTTTGAAGCGAATGCCGCAGGGCGCTGAAGACTTGCTTGGTTCAAGCCTTGGTTTATAGCCGGGAAGCTGGTGACTGATGGATTTCAGGCCCATCAGTCACCAGCTTTGTTCTTCAGTGCTCTGCCGTTTAAGTCGGTTAATGAGTCTCTTGGTGTGCGGGGACATTACGCTAGAGATTTCCCGGATGCTTTGATTAGTAGCGATTAGTAAAAAATTCTACTAATGGCTTTTTCGCGTCAATCGAAGAGCCCGCTTGAGTATTATGTACATTCTGACCGACTATCGGTACAGGCGCTGCCAATAGGCAGACACGTGTCTACTCGATAACTAACCAATGATGTTTGTAGGCGATTCTTGGACGCCTATTGCCCTGAATTTTAACAACTGCGTTTACCTGAATCTGCGAGTCCCCCCCCTTTGATATTGCGCTTCAGCGGTGCTCGGCTGCCAATCTATTCCCAGTCGGTCGAGGGCTTCTTTGGCTACTTGCTCGAATCCACCAGGGGTGTCGAGCATTGGCTGATGTGTGATTGTGTTGGTTCTGATTCTGGCAAGAAGCCCTTCACCAATGGGTGCTGGAACGTTGGTGAGGTTAGCAAGGACTTGCTCTACTTCGCTCGCGTTGCCCAAGTCAGAAAAGTCCTCAGGCAAAAATACGTAGCGCCCTCTGGAGATGATTCGTTCTCGTATTGCATCAATTGACCCTACCCCAGAATTTAGGTCCATTTAAAACTGGAAAATCCGGCATGATAGA
>OJDQ01000256.1_pt1 | contig 26558 bp, 19 predicted proteins | sample 1592851 | NCBI WGS metagenome assembly OJDQ01 (sample SAMN05416774, study PRJEB24817) | seawater metagenome | isolation source: Sea water | place: Canada:Atlantic | collected 2013-07 | reverse complement strand
GCTTGCTCAATTTTTTTGATGATATCTTGACTGACTTTGCTCATCATATCCTCTCATCCTAGTTAACTGTCATCTTGCTGCAACGACGCCTGAAAAGCTTCCAGTAACCGTTGTTGCTCCTCAGTCAGAGCTAGGTCGTTAAATAACTCAGGGCGGCGCAGCATAGTTCTACCTAAAGATTGCTGCAGTCGCCACTGTCTGATTTTTTCGTGATCACCACTTAGTAACACACCTGGTACCGCTTTACCGTCGAGTACTTCCGGGCGAGTGTAGTGTGGACAATCCAGCAAACCATGAGTAAATGAATCTTCAATTGCTGAGTCGCTGTGACCGAGTACTCCCGGCACTAACCGTGCAATTGCGTCCATCATCACCATGGCAGGCAGTTCGCCACCACTTAACACGTAATCACCAATTGACCACTCTTCGTCAACATGGCTTTCAATTACGCGCTCATCAACCCCTTCATACCGGCCACATAACAAGATTAACTTGCTGTTGGCTGCCAGCGATTTAACGCCAGCCTGGGTTAGCGGTTTACCCTGTGGAGACAGGTAAATCACTTTACTGTTTTCACCACCTGCCTGTTTGGCGGCGGCAATTGCGTCAGTAAGCGGTTTAACCATCATTAACATGCCAGGACCACCACCATAAGGGCGATCATCGACAGTGCGATGACGATCGTGTGTAAAGTCTCTTGGGTTAAAATGCTCTACTGCCAGTGTGCCGTTCTTCACTGCCCGCCCTATTACTCCTTGTTGAGTAAAGGGAGCGAACATTTCAGGAAACAAACTGATAATGCCGAACCATTTTTCCGCGGTCACTTAAAACCCCGGATCCCATTCAACCGTAATCACCCGCTCGGTTTTATCTACTGCTTGTACGACTGAGTCGAATACAAACGGTAATAGTCTTTCTTTTTGACCAAAAGCGTCGTTTGCCTTTGCCTTAACGCGAATTACGTCGTTGGCGCCAGTATTAAACACTTCTTTAACCACACCCAGTTGATAACCTTGCGTAGTTACCACCTGCATGCCGCTAAGCTCACGCCAGTAAACCTCATCGTCACCCAGTTCAGGGAGTTGCTCAGCCTCAATAACAATATCCAGGTTTTTAATGCGCTCGGCATCATCCCGGCTATCAATATCAACCAGCTTTGCTACGATGGCTTTACCATGCGGTCGCCATTGATCAATCTGGTATTCTCTGTCATCAGCCAGTAACCACGGGCTGTAGTCGAAAATACCTTCTGGCACCTCGGTATAGCTGTTGATCTTGACCCAACCTTTCACTCCGTATGGAGCACCGATTTTGCCAATAACCACTTTGTCAGACGCTTGACTCATCTAAACCTACCAGAATTAAGGACAGCTTATGCTGCCGCTTTTTTAGCTTCTTTTACCAAGCTGTTAACGCGCTCAGATAAGCTTGCGCCAACACCAACCCAGTACTCTACACGTTCCAGGTCTAAACGCAGACGTTCTGCCTGACCTTGTGCAGTTGGGTTAAAGAAACCGACGTTTTCAATGAAACGACCGTTTCTTGCACGGCTGCTGTCTGCAACCACTACTTGATAAAATGGACGCTTTTTGGCGCCACCACGCTGTAAACGAATAGTAACCATAAATGCCTCAAACTCGTTGTAGCGTTACCGTTAACTTACCTTTTCAAACCCTGAATGAAATACAGACAAGGCGAAAGGCCGCGGAATTATACGTATACGCTATTAAATTGCAAGGCCTATCAGCAATTAAATGGTAGTGAAACGAAGCGGAATAGGCAGGCCAAAGTAACCTGGCTGGTCCTTTACACTTCTTAACTCATCTTAACTGGGCATTAATGACTCTCTCACTCATAATGCCACTCACTAATGAACCACTTCCCGGCAACGCCCTTGATATTAACCAAAGACGTACTCAAATGGCTGGGCCAGTTGCTCTGGCCATACAAACTAAAAGTCGCCTGCGCGGTTACCGCGCTAACTATTGCAGCGGCGGCCTGGTTGCTGCTCGGCCAGGGCATAAAGCTGACGGTTGATGAAGGGCTCAGTGCGGGCAACATTAACCGACTGGATGCAGCGATTGGCTGGGTTATTTTGTTTGCCGTGGTTGGTTGCCTGGCAACGTATTTTCGATTCTATCTGATGACCTGGCTTGGCGAACGGATTAGCGCCGACATCCGCATTCAGGTTTATCATCACCTGCTCACTCTCACGCCGGGCTTTTTTGCCGAAACCCGCACCGGAGAAGTGATTTCCCGGTTTACCAACGACACCAGTGTGATTCAAACCGTTGTGGGTATGAGCTTGTCGATGGCGCTGCGCTCGCTGGTGGGGTTTGTTGGTGCCATTATTTTAATGACCTTCACCAGCCCTATGCTAACGCTGTGCGTGTTAATTGCGGTACCTTTTATACTGGTGCCACTGAAAATAATAGCACCGAAGGTGCGCCATTATTCCCGCCAGAGTCAGGATCGTATCGCCGACATGGGTTCACAAATAGACGAAACCCTGCACGAGATAATGGTGGTTCAGGCCTTTAATGCGGTTTCCAGTGAGCAACAAAAGTTTAGTCAAAAAGTCAGCTCAGCGTTACAGGCCGCCTCACGTCGTATTCATTATCGTTCCATGTTAATAGGCGTCATCATGCTGGTGAGTATGTTATCGGTAATCGGTATCGGCTGGCTGGGGATTCGCCAGGTCATGACAGACCAGATAAGTGCCGGGCAGTTATCCGCCTTTTTATTTTATGCGGTGCTGGCCGGCAGCAGTATTGCTACCATCAGCGAAGTACTCGGTGAGATCCAACGCGGAGTGGGCGCCAGCGAACGTTTACTTGAGCTGCTGGCCACTACCGCCAATAATAATACCGGCCAGCTGGCCATCGCGCCGCTGGACAAGCCGCCCCTGATCGCATTCGAGCAGGTCAATTTTGGCTACACCGAACACGCCAGATTATTTGAAAACTTCTCATTACAGGTGACCCCGGGGGAATGTGTTGCCCTGGTAGGCCCCAGCGGGGCTGGCAAATCATCGTTATTCCAGTTATTACAACACTTTTATCCGATTCAGGGCGGTGACATTAAACTGAATGATACCCCGGTCACCGAGCTCACTCTGGACAGTCTGCGTCAACAAATTGCCCTGGTGCCTCAGGAGCCGGTTATTTTCGCCAGTACCGTGATAGAGAATATCCGCTATGGCCGGCCCACCGCGAACGAAGCAGAGGTAATTGAAGCCGCAAAACAGGCCTTTGCGGATGACTTTATTAACGAATTAAGCGACGGCTATTATACCCAGCTCGGTGAACGCGGGGTTAAACTCTCCGGCGGACAACGCCAGCGCATTGCTATTGCCCGGGCATTCCTCGCCGACCGCCCGGTATTGCTGCTTGACGAAGCCACCAGCGCGCTTGACGCAGTGAGTGAGCACAAAGTACAGCAAGCGCTGAAGTACCTCATTAAAGGCCGCACAACTCTGGTTATCGCTCACCGTTTGGCCACGGTACAAATGTGTGACCGCATCGTAGTAATGGATAACGGCGCTGTGCGGGCATCGGGAAAACATGAAGAATTAATAAAAAGCGACACCTTGTATAAGGAGTACGCCGAGTTGCAACTCATTCCCTAGCCCGCCATCACACCTTTAGCGATAATACGAATTATTAACAATAAAATAATAATGCTCCCTCTTTGTGTTAACTACGTAGCAGTTGATGATAGAGGTATTCAGGAAGCGACATGATAAAAAATTTGAAAAGAATGCTTTGTATAGGTGCCCTGGCACACCTGGTGTTAATGACAGCGCCAGCCTCAGCACAGAGCTGGGGCGGCAGGGGCAACAGTGCCAAGCTGGTAGTGCTCAATAAAATTGAGTTTATGCACGAACAAAAAAACGTAGAAGCCGTGGGCACAGCGGAAGCCGTTAAATCTGTTACGCTCTATCCGGCAGTAGCCGATGAAGTAACAGCGGTAAACTTTACTCCCGGTCAGAAGGTCAATAAAGGTGATGTTTTACTGACCCTGGACGATCGCCGTCAGGTAGTTGCGGTGCGCCGTGCTGAATTACAGCTTGAGGATACTGAGCGGGCGCTCAAGCGCCTGGTCGATAGCCGCGACCGGGGCGCAGTGGCAGAAAGCGAAATCGACATCGCCCGCACTGCTCGCGACCTGGCTAAAGTCACCCTCGATGAAGCTAAAGCCGATCTGGAAGACCGCCACATTACCGCGCCTTTTTCCGGCTATGTAGGCTTAACCGATGTGGAGGTCGGCGACCGTATTACCACCACAACGGTTATCACCACCCTCGATGACCGCACCAGCCTGTATGTTAATTTCCGGGCGCCGGAGTCTGCCGTGTCTCTGTTAATGTCTGAGACCTCGGTGACTTTGCAGCCCTGGTCTTCCCGCGATGTATCGCTGACCGCTGACATTGCCCAGTTAGATTCCCGTATCAACAACACCGATCGCACTATGGCGGCCAGAGCTCTATTACCCAACGAACGTGATATCTACCGCCCTGGCATGAGCTTTCGGGTGAAACTCAATCTGCAGGGTGAGCGTTACGCAGCAATCCCTGAAGCCGCCCTATTGTGGGGCGCTACCGGCGCGTATATTTACACCGCGGTGGATAACAAAGCCAAACGTGTGGATGTGAGCGTGCATCAGCGCCTGCGCGGAACAATTTTAGTAAGTGGCGATTTAACCGACGGCGATCTGCTGGTTGCAGAAGGTATTCAATCACTGCGTGAAGGCCAGTCTATTACTACCTCATTGGCGCGGAGAGACAGCAATGAGTAACCTTGCTGACAATCATAACGACCTGCCTTCGTTATCGATTCGCCGTCCGGTACTTATTATTGTTTTAAACCTGCTGATTGCCATCGCAGGTTATGCAGCCTTAAACGGGCTGGAAGTTCGGGAATTGCCGGATGTGGATACCCCCACCATTACGGTCAGCGCGCAGTATCCCAATGCATCACCTGAAACCGTGGATGCAGAAGTTACCGCTCACCTTGAAGGTGCAGTCGCCCGGGTTAGTGGCGTGAAAAACATCTACGCGCAAAGTGAAGAGAACTCTGCCCGGGTACGGGTGGAGTTTCGCCCCGGCATCAATCTTGACGATGCCGCCAACGAAACCCGTGAATCAGTCAGCCGTGTACAACGGCAATTACCCGATGAAGTGGAACAGGTTTCTATTATCAAGGCAGACAACGATGCTCAGGCCGTTGTCAGCCTGGCCATTTCCAGTGAAACACTGGATGCCGAAACCCTTACCGAACGGGTAGATACCGATTTAGCGCCGTTATTTTTAAGTATTCCTGGTGTGGCGGATGTCACCCTCAATGGCGACCGCGAACGGGTGCTGCGGGTATCGGTAGACCCGTTACGACTCACCAGCTTTGGTTTGTCGATGACAGACGTAGCCAATGTACTGCGCACTGCCCCGTTTGACGTACCAGCTGGCAGTATCCAGTCAAGCGATCAGATGCTTATCGTGCGGGCCGATGCTACCTCGCTTACCGCCGAAGACATCAAAGACATTGTGATCACCGGCGATACCCGTATTGGTGATGTGGCCAGTGTGTACTTTGGCCCGGCCGACTCCACCAGCGCGGTGCGCCTGGACGGCAAACCGGTTATTGGTATTGGCGTTATCCGTCAGGCCAGCTCAAACACCATTGAGATTTCTGATGAAATTCTGGCCATGGTCGACACCTTCGATGAGCGCTTTCCTGAAATGCAAATTCAGGTTACCTCCGACGACGCCGAATTTATTCGTGATTCGGTAGAGGAAGTTGCGTTTTCATTAGGCCTCACCATTATGCTGGTGATCTTTACCCTGTTGTTTTTCATCGGTTCATGGCGCGCAACCATTGTACCGGCGTTATCCATTCCGGTCTCTCTGACCGGTGCCCTGGCAATTATCTGGCTGCTCGGCTTTTCAGTAAATATTCTGACCCTGCTGGCGCTGGTACTGGCCACCGGTATGATTGTAGATGATGCTATCGTGGTATCAGAAAACATTCAGCGTCGCCGTGCTATGGGCTTAGGTGCCAGAGCTGCTGCGGTAATTGGTACACGGGAAGTATTTTTCGCAGTTATCGCGACTACGGCGGTGCTAGCGTCGGTATTTATCCCGATTGCTTTTCTGCCCTCAACAGCCGGGCGATTATTCCGTGAGTTTGGCGGTGTACTGGCCGGCTCAGTGATCATCTCCTCTTTTGTGGCCTTGTCACTGGTGCCCGCGCTAACCGCCCGATTGCCGGTAAAATCACAAAAAGCCAATAAACGCAGTTTGTTTGATGCCACGCTGGGCCGACTCGGTCACTATTGCCTGCAGTTTTATAAAACCACATTGGTATGGTCTTTAAAATACGCCTGGTTAGTGCTGGTTCTGTGTTTGCTGGCAGCTGGTGGCGCTTACTTTACGTCACAGAGCATTGAAAACGAGTTACTGCCCAGCGAAGACCGCGGCACCATTCGGATATTTGCCCGCGGACCGGATGGTGTGGGCCGCAACTTTATGGACCGCCAGGCCATGAGTATGGAAAGCCTGCTGATGCCTTATGTGGAAAGCGAGGAAATCGCTTCTATTTACACCGTGGTAGGCAGCTGGGATCCGAATATCGTATTTATCACCGCCGATTTAAAACACTGGGATGAGCGTGACAAATCAGTTCAGGAAATCATCGGTGAAATACGCCCTAAGCTGCAATCAGTGCCAGGCGCACCAGGTAATGCCTTTGGTGGCAACAGCCTTAACCTGCGCGGACAGAGCGGCGGCCTTGAGCTAGCGCTTACTGGTGACACCTACGAGCGTATTTACGATGCTGCACTCATTTATGCTGCCGCCATTGAAGAGCAAATGCCGGAACTGGGTGCGCCCCGAATCAGCTATAAACCCACCCAGCCACAACTGCGGGTTAACATCGACCGTCGCCGGGCTGATGAGTTGGGTGTACCACTTAGTGACATCTCCTCAACTCTACGAGCCGCTATTGGTGGTAATGACATCATTGATTTGAATATTGGCGATCAGGCTATCCCTATTATTCTGCAAACCAATGACAGAAATACCAGCGATCCGTCTGACCTTACCAACCTGTATGTGAAGTCGGATAACGGCAGTCTTATCCCATTATCCAGCGTCGCCTATATTACTGAAGAAGGTGTGGCAGCGGAGCTAGAGCGACAGGCCCAACGCCGCGCAATTAAGCTCGACATGAGCATGCCGGAAGATATCACCATCAATGATGCCGTAACGAAGCTACGAGACATTGGCGATGACGTACTACCGGAAGGCATTGGTACCATTTTCCTCGGTGAGGCACAGGCCTATGAGGAAACCTCACAGCAGGTCGCCATGACTTATATCCTGGCGTTTGTCATTGTCTTTTTAGTACTGGCCGCGCAATTCGAAAGTGTTAACAGCGCCGTGGTTGTTATGCTGACCGTACCTTTTGGGATCGCCGCTGCGATTTATGCCCTTTACCTTACTAACACGTCAATTAATGTGTATTCGCAGATTGGTCTGGTAATGCTGATTGGCCTGCTGGCCAAGAATGCCATCCTGCTGGTTGAATTTGCCGACCAGTTGCGTGACCGTGGCTACGGTGTTTACGACGCGATCGTTGAAGCCGGTAAGGTTCGCCTGCGCCCGATTATGATGACGCTGGTGTCCACCATTCTGGGAGGCTTACCGCTTATCTTATCCAGCGGTGCCGGCGCCGAAGCCCGTAACGCCATTGGTTGGGTTGTCTTTGGCGGACTTGGTATTGCGGTAATCTTTACACTTTACCTAACGCCGGTTATCTACCTTGGTCTTGCGCGTTTTACCAAACCAAGAGCCGATGAAACAAGACAGCTTGAAGATGAACTGGCCGCTGCTGAAGTATAAAGCCGATTATTTACGATTAAACAGCCCGCTTAATGCGGGCTGTTTTTATGACGGCGGACAAATTTGTAGCGGACTAGCCATGAGGGGGATTTCAGTTCAGGTATTGAATCTATACAATGTGTAAGGGAGAATTTCTATTTTTCAAATTTGGGCTTGTTAACAAATAATATCTATCCGAAATGATAAACATGCATACCAACCCCATAGCGACTCCTTTATTCAGACTCCATCTTAAGCTAGAAAACTTCACCGGAACATGAAATAGCATAACGGCCATTTTTACATCTTTACATTTTGCAATTGGAGTGAAACCGAAAGCATACCAGCCATCTTCCTTTCAATTAAAAAGCAAGTTAGTTTTCACGCTCGTGAGATATAGTCCCTATTCATTTTGCCAACCGAATATACTCGTTTAGCAATCGATAGCTGCCCAACTTGTTAGTAAAAAGCGCTTAATTGCTCTGAATGGATTGAATACAAACCACATAGATGCCTTTTTAAGTTTTTCGGACCTTAAGACCCAACATCTTTTGAGCCCTGGTGAAAACGCATCACCCTGGTTATTGTTAATATAGTGAGCGAAATAACTAACCAACCGATAACAGTATAAAGTCCTTTTAACCAAATCCATTTTTCGGGATGGGTAGAGGTAAGGCCATTGAAGATATACTCGAACCGCTCTTCCCAAGAACTTGCCTGATATACCTTAAGCAGTTGAAGAGAAGATTCCCAAGCCAGAGGACTCCGTATATGACAACGGAATTCCTGACGAAAATCGATCAAAGGAAAAAACATATCTGCTGCATACATAAAGTGATCGATAGTATTTCCACACCTAGCCGTTTCACCAATTAGAGCCTGGTTTATTGTAGCGTTTGACTCAAGTTGAGGTTCACCATTTTCGACTCCCTGACGCATTTGGGGCTGACCGTTACTATCCAGCAATGTTGCTGTAAAATTCGCATCTATCACTAAATAGCCTTCTTTATTTGCTCTATCTGTAGCATAGCTGCCAACACAAACAAGAAATATGATAGTTACCACTGCTCTGGGCACACTTAACGCGTAGTTAAAACACAACTTGTAAGTGTATTTCACTAAACTTATCAGCAATCGGCCAATGGCGCATAATATTAAAAATGTCAGTACGCTTATTTGCCATAAAAACAAAACATACAATTGTACAAATTCGAATTCTAGCCCTCCGGAAATTAACAATACCGTGTAGACCAAAGATGAAATAATAAGAAGCAAAGAGAACCGTAACAAAGTACCTAAGCCTATCTGCAGGATCGGATGGCGGGATAAACCAATCATGATGGCGATACTGATGGCAAGAGGCAATCCACCAACACATTTTGCAGGCATTACAGCACAACTAACCACAGCATAGATAGCAAGTACGAACCAGGAAAATTTTACCAGGGAATGTGTCAACAATCGCTTTTTAAGTAAATCTAACTCAATTGAAAATCGTTTGGCTAAAATTGGCGTTAAATTGGCAAAATCACCACGATAAGAGTAAGTATTGATAAACTGGGTAAACGGCTGGTTGAACATTGTAGTGCGCGACGCTTTACCGGTAGGGAATTGCCGATATAACCACGAAAGCCGTGATTTCCAACTTTCATCATTAGAACTTGCCGGGTTGGGCCTTCCATCTGCAGTTGAGGAAGCTGAGTTAAAACGCTCTTCCAGTTTTTTGTTTTCGCCGATTAACCGATGTTTTTCGCTGACATACATTAACCGATTAAATACAAATCCATCCAGTCGCAAAAAAAGCTTAAAGTTAAGCCATAGGCTAGAATGCACCGACTCTTCCGGATTACGCCACCCATTCCCCCTGCGATCATTAAGGGTACCAACGTGCATCCCTCGTAAATCAATAACAGGCAGCACACTAGGGGAAAACAGGTAAAACTTATTCATAAACCGCCGGTAGCGCCCACCGCCAGAATAGAGAATCATGTACACCAATTTAGAAAGTTTTAAAAACGCAAAAGAGTCTTTGCCGACATGTAAGAAGAACCGCAAGAGCGGATTACAGTTCAGCCGATTTCCATTTAAATCTCCTCGCCGGCTTGCTTCTGTCACAACTTTCTCTTTCCATTGATTATCGGCGGTTGCCTCCTGCTTTTCTTTTCCTTGACCTGACGCTATGAAATACCTTGAGCCATAATGCAAATAGGAAGGCTCAAAGCTCTCTGTTTGCATGTTACTCTGCTTATTTATTGATTTGCTCTCTTTTGCATATTCCAGCGTAACTCTACCGCTTTTTCCTATCGCATAGACCGAGTCATACCGTTTTCCATCAAATAAGGTGGGGCAATTCACAATAAAGTGCGAAGCATGTGTAGCATCAGTTTGTGACACTGCATTGACTGGTGTAATGCTGATTTGGTTGTCGTTCCATGGCGGAAAAATAAATGGCTTTTTTATTGTAGGGGGATACTTTCCATATGCAGATGCCTTAATAACTCGACCATACATAGTCAAATAGCTGTGCAGCTTGCTTTTCAACTCTTTGCAGCGCACAGGTTGATTAAGTTTAATACTGGTATCTTCAAAGAGTGTCTTAAACCCAAAACTGTCTTCATTAACTACTGCTTTTACATTTTCAAAATCGTTATCAATAAAAACATCTCGTTTCCCATCACTGAGCACATCGTAAGCTAGAAAATGTTTAAAGCGATGCGGTTTTAACAACACTGTTAAATATTTCCAACTGTCCGTAAAACCTAAACTATGCTCTTCGACCAATATGTCTTCACATGCGAGAGTTGCACTTTCTTTCTTGTTCGAGTCTTGATTTTCAACTATCCCTGATGAGCCCTCCTCCTTATTTCTATCTTTATCTAAATTTTTACTCGGATATTTAAAATATTCAAAGTGCTTTCTTAACCATATCAATAACAAACGTTTGACGTTTTTAGCTCGCCCTCTCCAATCATTAATATCCGCCCGCCCCGGCTCTTGTTTCTCCAGTATTTTAATTCTGTGTACTCGAAGCGATTGCGCCACCATTACATGTTTCATTATTAAACTGGCTGGCGGATTGTTAAGGCATTCCCCATTCATTTGTTCGATATCCATCGACAAAAAATGTGTATTCAGCCGTTGAGCTTTGCTGTTAGAACAAACAAACGTTACGCACTCTAACGCTTGCTTTGCGGTATCCAAAAATTGGGGGTTATTTAATAAAGAATTGACCACCGTCGCACTAGTTTCACCAGTATTCCCACTTTTCGCGAAGAGGAAATTCTTACTCTGATATTCGGATTCGATGTCTTGAGATAAATACAAGTGGCCCTTAATTCTTGAACCACTGATGTCCATCGAGCAATCATAAAAAGTAGGGTAGAGCCTTAGCGTACCGCCAATATGCATAAGTACGGCTTTAATATCACTCCGTATATCACCACTTAAATGAAAATCACCGCTAGTTACCAGTCCAGACAAATCGAGTGACAAACTGCTAGTTTCCTTGCTCGTCACTGGGCGACATAGGAGCGTGCTTTTTTGTGTGATTATTAAATCAACATTACCTTTGCAATGCGTATTCCCTAATATCAACGCTTTGTTGTCTGAAGAATAGTCAGCAAAATTATGAGTTAATCTTATTTTAATATCACCGGAAGCTTTCAGGTTAAATAAATTAAAAATATAGGGGTGTTCACAGGTTAGTGATATCTCGCCTTCGACTTGCATTCCTGAACAGGAAAGTTGCGCATTTTTATGCGTTTTATTTTCGTGAATACCAGAGATTGAAATAACAGCGTGACTGCCAACACGCAACGCATCAGCGTATAGGACTCTTGGTGGATTCTTATTGAACTGTTCATCATTGGGAATGGTTACATCAAGATCTTTAATTTGCAGCGTGTTTTTAATTGTGCAGCTTAGTAAATTTAAACACCCTGCGAGGAATGTTTGATTCTCTTTGCGGGAAAGAAAGTATAAATTCCCATTAATTGTGGCGCCTTGCATAAAAATAGCATCGTCATCCGATTCATTCCCATAACAAGTTGTATAGATGCCCCCTCCGCCCCAAAAATCGCCCCCTACATATAAATTTCGAGCTGAGAACACCCCTATAAATATGCCTGAATTGCCTTCCTTAATAGTAAGGTCATCCTGCTTGGTACGGGTAAAGTGGCTAACCACCACATCTTTTGCAATATAAGCAGATTCAAGTCTTAGGGCTGCATGACCTCGCATTTTGTCGTCCCGCACCCTTGCCACCAGTAAGCAGTTATCCAATAACAGAGATGCCTCAATGCGAGCTTTAGTCAGATCCACGTCACAAGGGCCGATTCGGTCTTCCTGAATCTTAAACCTGCTTTCGATAAAATCTCGCTGCCAATCTTTAAGCTTGCGAGGGGATGATTTAGCGGGCTGTACGTTTTTTTTTAGCTTACTTACTAATCTGTTGTCACTGTCTTGGTTTTGTGCACTCAATAAACCTTCTAGATACTCTGAGAACTTATCATCAACAATAAGATTTGGATTAAATCTCAGGATCTTACTAACCAGATTGTAGGCTGTGGCGGGAAAAGTAAAACCTAAGTCTACGTCACCACTTACTAATACTTTCCTTGCGGATAGATGGGAAAAGCCGCAACCAAAGAAATCAATTTCTTCAAATTGCATATTGTCGAGATAAATCTGCCCTAAAAAAACAGAAAATGTAATTCGCAGATTTATTTTTTTATCCCGCTTAAAGCCTGTTGCGGGTTTAATCTCAAAATCTCCAGAAATAACCGCATGCCTGATACGAATTTCAGCACGGTCTTTATCCGCGTAATACAATATATCTCGACTGGATAGCTGCCCTACGTGCGGGGAAAAATCGCAGTTTATTTGTTGTTTTACTGCGTTTCGGTATATCTGAAGACTTTCGTTAGGTGAAAGAACCGCCATAACATCCCTGCCATCGTGTTTTTCTTATCGAAGAAATAAACTACACAACGAACATATATTGTTCAATTATTTTGCAATCGTCAGCTTGCGGAAATTTATAGATAGGGACTAAAAGTCAATTTTGAATGCAATTCAGTAGAATGGGGAAAACGAGTCTCAATAATTGAGTAGAGAGTGTAACTTACTAGAGTTTTAACCGTCAGGTGTCCGCTGAATTAGGCCTTCTAATTGTTTATAATTTTACAAAAATTTTTCAAATCTTCCATCGGTTTCATTAATATGACGAATGGTTCAATGACCGCAATGTGTAACAAATCAGCCCAAGGGTGGGCAGCCAACACAAAGATGACCAGTCCTGACCATGAAGTTAAATCATCGCTAACAATTTATATACTTGAATAGAAGAGTCACTCAGGCAACTGCCGATAATGACTGCGGTGCCCGGTTACTCCTTTACCACCTATTGTGAGTCAATCTCCAGCAACTGTTCAATCGCCCCCATCATGGTGTCGAAGTAAGGATTGTAAGTAAGACGGGCAAATACCTTACCTTCCTCGGTTAAGCCCCAGGGGCCATACCAGACCTCCTCGCCCGCTTCACAGCGCTTTGTTTTATTGCTGCCCTGACCGTTATCACAAATTCTTATCGTTCCATCCACGCCATACAACGGGCTTTGTGCGCTGAACAATACACTCATGTGCGAGGCTGCACCGATCCGCTGCGCCGGTATTTGCATGCTAAGCACCTGGCTGTTAGCTGGCGCATCCTCTTCTTCACCCAGCCACAGCAACTGACTCGTCGGGTGACGAAAGTGCGCGGCATAAAGCTCAGCTACCCTATTTACATCCACCACACTATCGCCCTCTGGCACCACTAACAATGCAGGTAGGGTAACCGCTTTCTGCTGCAATGACGCCTGAACCGCATCCACACTTCTCTGGTAAGCGGCAAAGCCCTGCATGGCCATTGAATTGTAGCGTGTTGGGTTGTCTTCGGGTTCAACATTGGGCCAACTAAATAACCCAGTTAAATACGGGGCCAGCCAGGTAACCGCGAAGCGGGATTCAAATGCCGGTGAGAACAGCAGTAAGCCAGCGATATCGCTGCGCTGACTGGTGGCCACCACAGCCAGATTTGTACCGGTGGAAAACCCGGCCAGATATAACTCATCCACTTTGAGGGAAAACTGTTCTACGTGAAAGTTAGTGGTTTGTTGCCACAGCGCATAACTGGCATTGAGCATATCGCCCGGTTTCGATCCGTGACCAGGCAGGAGTATCGCCCTTACCCACACGTTACGTTCACACAGATGTTCAGCAACGTCGTGAAAGAAATACGGCGAATCCCCCAAACCATGGATAAACAAGACACCTTTGGTATTGCCGACACCACATTCGAAAGGGGTATTGATTTGAACTTCCCAGCGTTTATCCGGGCCGGTGGCCTGACGATGTCCACTAAGCCACGTTGCTACCGCTTGCTGGTAAGCACTAAAGGGAGTGATTGTGGTCGGCACGATGCTGGCCGACGGAGAAAATCGTACATCGCGGGTTTGCTGGCAACTGCTCAATAACATGACTGAGCCAGCTATCACCAGTATCACCAGGCAACACAGCCGAAATAATTTCATCAGGCAGGGATAATTTGATTGCGTTAAATATCCCTGACCCTACCTTTGTTCCGGCTGTATTTCAATAAGTGCTTCAGGAAGCAGCTGGCAGCTCAACCCGGCTGGCGGTTAGTTCCCGGGCCAGTATTTTGTGCGTTAACAGGCTCAGAAGCTCGGTTTCTTCTTCACTGCGCTCGCCGTCTACTCCCGACATCGCCATCGCGACTTCCAGCGCCTGGCTGGCGTTAAACGCTAAATCAGCCTGCAGACTGCGTAAAATATCGGCGGCATCCCCTGTATCCAGGGCCGTTCGGGTTTGGTAGATGACTTCGTTAACATAAGCTTCGCGGCAGATAGGACTATCCCATTCGAGGGAATCAACCAGCTCTTCCAGATAATCCTGCTCACTGAGTAAAATTTTTCTGTCGACCTGATAAAATAATACCGCTAGTTTTATTAGTGCTTGGTTAAAGCGTTGTTCTTCTGACAAATGCATAACAGCTCCTGTTCACTACAACCGGCATCCCGCCGGCAACTTCTTTAACAGATAGTACTCTATCATGTTACACATATGTTAATTATAAGTTTAAATTGTGATTTGCCAAGACCAATTTCATCTAAGAAACGGCTTTTTAAGGCAACAAAAAACGGCTCCTGTCTTGCCGACAACGAGCCGTTTTTGTATCACGCTGATTGGCTTACAGTTATCTTAGTCCTAAAGTGACATCATGGATCACAAAATTACCGGTATATCTTTCATCGACACGCCCCACCGGGTCGATAGCAAAGAACTGCTTATCCTCATCATCCAGTGCCTGATAGCCGCCAATCACCTGATAAATCCACACTTCCGGATCGAACTCCAGCTCGCGCTGGCTGAAATAATCCAGTGCTGATAAGGACTGGCCGTTATCAATCACCTCACAGAAATAGGCATCCACCTCTTCCTGAAGCGGATCGCTTTCTAAATCCACCGACTGCTGCTCACTAACATCAATGGTCGATGCTTTTTCCGGTTCACTTACCACAGGCTTACGGCGATACACTGAGCTTAGCGAGGCAACAATCTGCTGTAATTCCTGTTCGTGCGCGACCTGGTTCACATCAATGCTGGCCGGTTTCAGCATGGCCGCCGACTGATTGAACAATACGGGCACCTGAGTAAGATTCGGGTAATTACCCGGCGCAAACTCAGGGTGATGCTCCATGTGCAGTAAAAAGCCTTTAAGCAGCCGTGTACGGCCCTGGAACTCACGAAAACGGCCGAGTAAATCGAGCAGTCGCGCTTGCGCAACCGACAGCTCCTGAGTGGCTTTTGAGAAGCTTTGTTGCAAGGCAACTACCAATAAGTGGCGTAATTCACGGTTACCGCCGGCTATTTCACTGAGTTCATCAAAGCGAAAGCACTCTAACTGATTAAGCAGCTCAGAGACCTGGCCCTGTGCCAGTTCGTTTTCACGAATTTTAGCGTCCACCGATGAAACATAGCCAAACTCATTGTTAATCCGGCTAAACATTACCCGCACGCTGTTGGCCAGCGATTCGGTGAGCTGGTATACGTGCTCAGTCAGGTCGGTCATGTAAGCGTGAGCTTCGTTAAACCGGTTGTAGTGCAACGACTCTTTGTAGTGCTCGGCAATGGTTTTCAGACTCGCCAGGGCGGTGCCGATATTGGCGTTAATGTTGCGGTTGCGTTCGTCCTGAAGGCCACTTTCAAGCAAATTGCGCACTGCACTTTTAAGCCGCAGGGCGCTTTGTGGATCGGGCCGCCATAAGATACCCAGTTGGATCAGTTGCTCGAGGATCTTACGACTAAAATTCGACTCATCTACCGACCCATTGACGTAAGCATGCATAATTAAATCGCTATGGCGACCCAATGCATTTAAAAAACGGCTGCCAGCCTGGATCAGCACCTGACTCATAGCAGACTGCCCTGTTGAATGGCCGCTTCCGCCTGCTCAGATAACGACAACGACTCCGTCTCATCGATAAAGCGGATCACTTCAAACAAATGCTCTACTTTGCCGGTGGCCAGATAAATTTGTTTTTCCGGGTTAGGTTTCATTAAGTAACCCAGGTCGGTGAGTTTTTTAAACACCTGCTTTAACTGACCGTCCAGATTCACACTGGTAGAACCGAACAAACGATAGCGGGAGATTTTCTCCAGTTGTTCACTGTAAGCCGGGGTGTCTTCAATAACGGTTTGCAGCTCATTTAAACGAATGGCATTGCCCATGGTCAGTGGCATATCCGACTCGCTGGCTTGCTGAACCAGTAGCAACCATTCCACCAGTGGTACCAGGCTGGAAGTAGTTTCCTGGAATTGCTGCAACAGTACTTTGCGTTCTTCGTCACCCAGAGTCAGATACCCGGCAAAAAACACCTCCCCTTCGCCGGTGGTGGCCAGTGTGCGGTTTAACAAATTCAAATGAGGTTCAAGCTTAGTGGCATTATCGCGGCTTTTTAAAAAGCGCCAGCTGTCTTCATCACTGACCTGACATATAAACTGGCCATTCAGTAATGCGCTTAATACTTTGCCCTGTTCGGTCATCATGCTGACACCTCCTGCTTGGCTTTACGGGCCTGAATCAATGATGACAGGTTAGTGCTCTTGGGCTGAACCACCTGTAATTGCTTAGATACTTTGTCGATGAGATAACGATTCTCAAACAGTTTTAAGACATCAGATTCAGGGTTCGGGAAGGCGCCGACCACACTGATATTATTGGCCTGACAGGCATCGAAAATCTTTTTCACGTTGCTTTGGTGCAAGGTACCCAGCTCATCAATAGGCCAGTGAATGACCGCGTCTGCCTCACCGCGCAATAAACGGGTAAAAGCCAGCAGGAACTTACACAGGATCAGATAAGCCATACCATGGCTCGACGATTCATTTAGCTGACGGTCGGTACGAATAACCAGATCGCTGTTCCCTTCACGCAAATGTAATTCAATATCCAGCAGTTTACTGATGCCACCAGAGAGTGCAGCACGACCAAGGATATCAAGCACCCGACGCATGCTCTGGCCGTATTCATCATCCGGCAGTTCATGGGCGCCCTCTTCCATCCAACTGTCGTACAGCGTGCGGAAGTGTTCCAGCTCCGGCCAGAATTCCAGTTCACTGATCCGAGAGCGAATTTTTACCGCAGAATCCGATACGCCGTCGAGGAACAGTTCGCCATCTACCTCTTTACTGATGCGTCGACTCTGACTAACGATACGCTTATCAATATCCGCCAGTACAAAGTAGTACTGACTCAAATCGGCACCAAAAATCCGCCCCTGCTCCCGCAGCCCCTGAATTTTCTGCGGTACGATCACGTTTAACAGTTGTGATAAGTGCCCTACCATCCGGCGGTGGTCAATGCCTTTCACGCCATGGGCGTTAATCACGGCACATTCTTCCCGAGCGCGCTCCCAGGTATCTGACAAGCCGGTTCCCGCCTGAGCAGCAATCAGTTGATCGAAACGTTCTACATAATTGCGAATATCGCTAAGCAGTTCTTCCCGCTCTTTGAGTAACGCCTGAGCCCTTGATAAGCGTTGCGTGATGCTAAGCTCATCATGTTGCCACTCAGCCACCACCTCGACTTTGGGCAGGGGTTGTTTAGCCAGATTTTTCGCCAGTGCATCCACCTGTCCAAGTTGCTCGGTGGCTACAGAAAGCAGTTTTTCCAGCTCCGATTGCCTGGTTTTTAAGCTTTCACGGGTTTCCCGATACGCTACCTGTAATTCATTGAGCTCACGTTCTGCTTCGCTCAGTGCCTTACGGGCTTTGGTTAACCCCTGTTGCCAGGTGACTTTATGGCCGGTGAACACGGTTTGATACCAGCGGTCGTAGTCGGCCACCTTATGGCGTTGGGTTTCGGTTTTATAAATCGCGTCTTTAAGACTCTTGACCTGCTTCTTAAGCTGACCAATCTCATCAACATCCAGTCCGCGCTGGTTGAGTTCATTTTCCAGCCATTTGGCCATTTCTTCGCGATCTTGCGCTGCTGAAGCTTTAGCCTGCTTAATCTCAGCATCTAACTGCGCCAGACGAGCATCGCTGTCGGCAATCAGTTGTTGCCAGTGGAAGCTGTGTTCGGTTACTGCCTCGCGCTGCTGATCTTTAATATCGTCACGGTCCAGTTCAAACTGGCTTTGCAGTTTTTTCTGTGCCTGCTGATTTGACTCTAACTGAGATTTGGCGCGCTGTTTACGCTCTTTGAGTGCATGCTGGTATTCACTTAATACCGACTCTTTATCCTGTGTGGCACGTTTGCGTGCCGCCTCAGCGCTGCGTACTGCATTGTCCTGGCGGGTCATAGCCAGTTCGGCTATGCGCACCGCTTCGTTGCATTTCGCCAGCTCAGCTTCACATTCGTTTTGTTTATCCAGCGCCTCTGAGAGCGCGGCTTCGGCTTCATTGAGCGCTTGTTTGAGATCCTGCTCAGTTTTCGCATAGGCTGGCGCAGGCAAGTGTTCCAGGGCTAGCGTTACGCCATATAAACCATCGGCATTTGCCACGGGCTCAGGCTGTAAATCGGTGCGATCGAGTAACTCAGGGCGGATCAGACGACCAATAGAGCTTTCCCATTCATCCACATTGGCACGCAAATACTCCAGCAAAGACCCCTCGCCGGGATATAACAACGCATTGACTTCGGCCACCTGCTGTTCTGCTTTTCGATGTGCCGTGCGGGCTTTTTCCAGCGCATGATTAGCATTGTCACGCTGCTGAACGGCTTTTTGATAGCTGTTCTGAGTTTGACGATACTCGCTACGAACGCTGTCTTCACTGATGCTCGCTTCTTTAATGGCAGCATCAAGAAGCTCTAACTGTGACTGCTCAAACTCGTTATAACCGGCATTAGCCAGTGCCACTTTTGCCTCGGCTTCACTGACTTTCAGTTCGTTCAGTTTGGCATGATACCCATCGCTGAGCGTGTGGATCTGCGCTTCGTAATCAGCCTTAATATCCTGCAGCGCCTCACGTTCCTGTTGTTGCTGGTCGCTGCGCTTCTCCGCCGCTTCCTGACGAGCCGCTGACAACTCTTCTACCTGAGCACTTAACGTCTCGCCAATTTCAGCGACACGGCGATTATAGGCCGATTCGATGTCCTGGTGCTGTTCGGTGAGTAACGTATAACGGCTGGAGACCAGCTCTAAATCGCGCTGCCACTGGGGTAATTTCGCCACGTCTTCTTTGAGTTGTTCGATATTCTGGTCTTGCCAGTTATCAAATTCGCGCTCTACTGCTTCCAGTTCTGCCGAGTACTTTTCCACATCGGCGCGCGACGCCGATACCTGCTGATTCAACTCATCACGGCGTTCGTTCCAGGTGCTGTCGCTAAGTTTCTTCTGGTGCAGTACATCATCGAGTTGCTGACGGGCCTCTTCGCTGCGCGCGGTTAACCTGGATTTATCCAGTTCAAAGGCCTGGCTAATTTCCGACAGCCCGTTTTCTGCTTCCTGCAAGGCCATATTAGCCTGCTCCAACCGGGTAAATTCCGGCCGCACTTTATCGAAAGCTCGGATCAGATGGCATTCACGGATCCAATCATCAACGCGATTCCGGGACAAACTTGAAGTCGGTGGCTGAACGCCGTCTTCTTCCAGAATGGCCGCAATCATCGCTTTGATGGTTTCCATTTTGCCTTCTTTAGAATGCACCGCTTTGGCCAGCTTCTCTATATGACGTAAATGCTCATGTGACTGACTTAAGCTAAACACCTTGGCATAGCCTAATAGCTCCCGGGCACTGCTGCTCTGGTTTAACACGCCCTGATCGTTTTGTAACACCGCACGGAAGTCTTTAGTGGTTAACAGGCTCGACACCACAATATTATTGCGCTTCATGGCGCGGCTAATTTCGGTGGACGTTAACGACGCGTGTTTACCGCTTTTTTGCTGATACAGGTAGTCGTCCAAATCAAATGATTTAGCGATAAAGCGATAGTTAACCCCGGTACCGTTTGAACTTAACACGGCCTGACAAAGTTCACCGTCAGCGCGGGTGTATTCATAGATGATAAACGACGACTGACGGGGCAGATACCAGCGCTCAAAACTATCACGGGTAGCTGGGACCACCCGGCTGGGATATTCACCGTAAAACACCGGGATCAAACGTTGCAGTGTGGTTTTGCCTGACGCATTGGTCCCGCAAATATTGGTGTGCCCGTCAAGCTTAAGTTCAACAACCCCGGGTAAGTGAGTGTCGATAAGTATAATTCGTTTAAGACCGGCCATAGGATTCCTGTTTCTTTATTAGAACAATCTTCGCCGTGGTTGTTTGATTAATTAGATGAAGATCCGTTGCCAGCGAACATTGAGGCTGGCCATGCTACACGGCGAAATTAACGCGTCAGTTTATTATGAAATGGTGCTGTTGCACAGGTTTGCGAGGGTCAGTTTTAAGTTCGCGGGGAAAAATCGTAACAATCGCGCATTAATTAAACAAGTCGTGTCGGTTTAGGGGTTCTCGGGCAAGGTGTTTAACCAGAATGTCTGGTTTTCCCGGTACTCCGGATCGGCAATGACGTCATCAAGTACCGAGTCAATGGCGTTAATGGCGCGTTTACCCCAGGCATTGTTGGTGCATCCTATTGCGCCATAAACCGGCTGTTCGCCATATTCAGTGGTGGGCAAGTAAATTAGCGTTTTATTGTTCTCTTTGATAGCGAAGTAGCGCAGTACCCCAGGGTAATCAAGTGTGTAATGAATGCGTTCAAAGTCAATTTGCTGCAGTAGCCGCAACGGGCCCAATACGCCAGGCAATGCGAGGACATAGTCGTTCTCTTTGTGCACATCAATGGCATTTTGTAACTCGTCGGGGAAACGTCGCGCGCCGGCAAAGCCAAATATAAGCGAATCGTTATTGAGCAATTCGACTAGCGACAAGGCTTGCGGAGGCGTCGGATATAATTCTGACAACAGCTCTTTTCGAAGAATGATACCCAGTGGTGGATAAACGGTAGTTGTTTTGCTGTAGACAAAACGTTCGGTATCCTGGCGTTTAATCATGCAGGGAAAACACAAGTTTTCCGTCCCTTCGATCAGCCGGTTTATTCTTGACTGCGGGTACACTTCAATAGTGGTATCAAGCGGTGACAACCTGGCATTTATTTTATCCACCAGCACATCGCAAATGCCGTAATCCTGATGATGGCCATCAAGAATATGAAAAGGCGGAGACGGGTTTTTAATCCAGCGAATATCTGACTCAGACACATCGGCTGTCTGCTGTGCATTTAAAGGCGTAATTCCCTGCCCCAGTAACAGCGCCAGCGCAGCAAATATCACTAAGTGATTTAGTCTTCCCATTTATCAATAGCGACCTGATGTAGTATGACGTTTCCTGTCAAGTATAGTCCCTGGGTGGCGCTTTTCATTAAGCGCAGTATTTTATTGCTGACAATGGATTAAAATTAATAAAACGCCGAATTGTTGTAAAGACAATTCGGCGTTTTGAGACTTACCGCGGTGGGAACATGCCGCCCATACCACCCGGGCCGCCACCACCAGGTGGCATCATGCCTTTCATCTGGCGCATCATCTTCTTCATGCCGCCGCCAGACATTTTCTTCATCATTTTTTGCATTTGGGTAAACTGTTTAAGCAACCGGTTTACGTCCTGAATCTGGGTGCCTGAACCGGCCGCGATCCGGCGCTTGCGGGAGCCTTTGATCATATCGGGCTTTTCACGTTCAGACGGCGTCATCGAATTAATAATCGCTTCCATCTGAGTGAATTGTTTATCGTTAGCCTGATCTTTAATTTTGGCGCTCATATTGCCCATGCCAGGCAATTTATCGAGCATTCCCATCATGCCGCCCATATTGCGCATCTGTTCGAGCTGTTCTTTAAAGTCCTGCAGGTCAAAGCCTTTACCTTTCTGAACTTTCTTAGCCAGTTTCTGAGCTTTGTCTTTATCGACTTTACGTTCGACTTCTTCAATAAGACTAAGAACATCCCCCATTCCCAGAATACGCGAGGCAATACGTTCCGGATGGAAAGGCTCAAGGGCGTCGAGTTTTTCACCCATACCCAAAAATTTAATCGGCTTACCGGTAATTTTACGCACCGACAATGCCGCACCACCACGGGCATCACCGTCGGCTTTGGTTAAAATTACACCGGTCAGCGGCAGCGCTTCATTAAAGGCCTTGGCGGTATTTGCCGCATCCTGACCTGTCATGGCATCAACCACAAACAGCGTTTCTACCGGCTTAACAGCCGCATGCAGACCTTTGATTTCGTCCATCATGTCATTATCAACATGCAAACGACCGGCAGTATCGACTAACAGTACGTCAAAGAATTGTTTGCGCGCGTCGTCAATAGCATCGTTAACGATATCAATTGGCTTTTGCAGAATCGTAGACGGAAAAAATGTTACGCCGACTTCTTCAGCCAGGGTTTCAAGTTGTTTAATGGCCGCCGGACGGTAAACGTCGGCACTGACCACCATCACCTTTTTCTTTTCACGCTCGGTGAGATATTTCGCCAGTTTACCTACCGAGGTGGTTTTACCCGCCCCCTGTAGGCCGGCCATTAGCACGACAGCCGGTGGTTGCGTTGCCAGGTTCAGCTTTTCATTCGCTTCTCCCATCACCGCTTCCAGTTCCGACTGGACTATTTTAATAAAGACCTGGCCAGGCTTAAGGCTTTTAGTCACCTCGGTGCCTACGGCACGAGCTTTAACCTGACTGACAAATTCTTTAACAACCGGTAAGGCTACGTCTGCCTCAAGCAGTGCCATACGCACTTCTCGCAGCGTATCTTTAATGTTGTCTTCGGTCAGACGGCCACGTCCGCTTACACTGCGAAGTGTCTGGCCAAGGCGTTCGGAAAGATTCTCAAACATAAATCAATAACCTGAAACAAAAAGTAATCGCTGGAGTATACCGAAATTTACGCTGTTAACGTAGGGGGGATTAACGATTTATCACATTCAGGCAGACATCTGGTTGAATTCTTTGTTATTCTGGCGTATCTATACGGACTTATTTATCATCAACGGGTTATCAATAACAAATGGCTACCTTGTTTGCACTGTTGGCAGTTGCTGCCTATTTGTTTTCAGCGGTGTCGGTGACGGGGCGATTTTTTCATAACCAGGGGCCCAACCGCATGCTGTCGCTAAGTATTGCGGCACTGGCAGTGGTGTTTCACTCTTTTTATCTGGGTGATGCTATTCTGGCAGCGCAGGCCGGCCAAAATATGAGTATTACTAACGTACTCTCTCTGGTTGCCTGGCTCATTACACTGTCGATGCTGGTGAGCAGCAGTTTGTTACCCAATACCATTTTACTGCCGGTGGTGTTCAGTTTTTCAGCTTTTACTGTACTGGCTTCTATGTACGTGCCGGTAAATCACATTATGCATATTGATATGCGCCCCGGCCTGGTCATTCATATTACGTTATCGCTGTTCGCTTATGGCGCTTTGGTGATTGGTTTTCTATACGCCCTGCAGATGTCGTACATTACGCATCAGCTAAAGCATAAAGGTGCAGGGTTATTACACTCTTCGCTGCCTCCCCTGATGCTGGTTGAATCGATCCTGTTTAAGCTCATTCTGTTAGGCACGATTTTGTTGGTTATTGCGCAGATTAGCGGATTTATCTTCCTCGATAATATGTTTGGTCGCGGATACCTTCATAAAACGGTACTATCTATTGCCGGTTTGATTGTTTTTATTGTACTCCTGGCGGGTCAGAAACTCTGGGGCTGGCGGGGTAAACAAGTCATATCACTCACCATTGTAGGGGTGGCTTTGCTCTCACTGGCTTATTTTGGCAGCCGATTTGTGAGCGAAATACTCTTATAGTCGCATTCACCGAATAAACACTTGAAACCATGTAGCCGACTGTCTACATTGGTGATTCTAATTAGTAAAGGGATTCCTTAGTTGGACGACATATCTACCAGTGCGCTGCTGATTGCACTGGGCATTTTGATTGCACTTTCAGCCTATTTTTCCAGTTCAGAAACTGGGATGATGTCTATCAACCGGTACCGCTTAAAGCACCTTCAGGGCGAAGGGCACCGCGGGGCTAACCGGGTTCAGAAACTCCTCGAACGGCCCGATCGCCTGATTGGCCTGATCCTGATTGGCAATAATCTGGTGAATATTGCCGCATCGGCCATTGCCACTATCATTTGTACCCGATGGTTTGGTGAGTACTGGGCAGTGTTTGCAACCACTATTGGCCTGACCATCATCTTACTGATTTTTGCGGAAGTGACGCCGAAGACGCTGGCTGCGTTGTACCCTGAAAAAATTGCCTTTCCAAGCTCGTTGATCCTGGCACCGTTGCTGAAAGTGTTATACCCCTTTGTAGCGTTTATTAATGGCATTACCAACGGCATCCTGGCAATTTTAAGAATTCGTCCTCAGGACGGCGGCGGCGACTCCCTGAGTCGGGAAGAACTGCGCACGGTAGTCTATGAAGCCGGCACGATGATCCCTAAAAAACACCAGGACATGCTGGTTAGCATTCTGGATTTAGAAAACGTCACCGCAGAAGATATCATGGTGCCGCGCAGCGATATTGTCGCCATCGACATTAACGATGACTGGAAGATCATTCAGAAACAGCTAACCACGGCTCAACATACCCGCGTACTGTTGTACCGTGACAGCATTGATGACGCCGTGGGTTTTGTGCATGTTCGCGATGCCCTGCGACTACTGTCAAAAGATCAGTTTACCAAAGCCTCTTTGCTCAGAGCGGTAAGGGAAATTTACTTCGCCCCGGAGTCCATTCCGCTGCACACACTGATGTATCAGTTTCAGGCTGAAAAAGAACGGATTGCCCTGGTGGTTGATGAATACGGCGACATTCAGGGGCTGGTTACGCTGGAAGATATTCTGGAAGAAATTATTGGTGATTTCACCACCACTAATCTGCCCGACCACAGTAAAGAAGTGTCTATTCAGCAGGATGGAAGTGTTTTGGTGGATGGCAGTGCGAATATTCGTGAATTGAATAAAGAAATGGACTGGGCCTTCCCCACTGAAGGGCCAAAAACCCTGAATGGATTAATTCTGGAGTATCTGGAAGAAATTCCTGAAAACAACGTGAGCTTGCGTTTGGCCGGTTACCCCATCGAAATTATTGATATTAATGAAAATATGATTAAGACCGTCAGGGTAATGCCTGAATACTACCGCGAATCCAAACCCGCCTCTAACGAGTAATTTTACGCTTGGCCAGGGCTTTCGCCTTGGCTGCCGCCACCTTGGCTGACAAATCGCTTAATTTTCCCATCAGTTGCGTCAGTTCTTCGTCTTCATGCAGGTCAGCTTCCTCAACATGACGCTGAAGCGATTTACGCAACTGTTCGGGGATCGACTGGCCTGACATACTCTCTCAAATAATAGATTCACTACAGTGATCTTTATCGGAAAGCGGTGGGATTTCTAAAGCAAAATATTCGTAAAATACGCATTCGGATTTGCCGATGATAACGCAGCCCTAAGCGCCACATGGCCGGGCCAGGTTACTTAGAGCCCCTGATAATGCTGGAGCAAAACCCCTTTACTGCGGCTAAGAGAATAGCGCACTACGGCTACCGAACCGGTGGCGAATAATGACATTTTCGGCACATCACAGATTTCATCTAGAAAAAACGATACAAAGGGCATGTGACTGACCAACAAAAGAGGCTGGCCAGCATTATTTTTAATGCTTTGCCGGGCAAGCACGTCCAGGTAGTCATGCACCAGCTTGACGTTACCGTCGGGGGTAATGTCGGCACAGATTTCAAACTGGGTTGCCTGCAAAGTGCTTGCAACTTGTTGATAAGACTGGCGAGTACGCGTATATGGACTGACCAGTGCAGTCGCTATTTGACTGTCCGCACAATAACTTTCTGCCAGCCAGTGGCTGGAAGCCTCTACTTCTGCGTTGCCAACAGCGGTAAGTCGCCGACTCTTGTCGTCGGTAACAAGTCCTTCGGCCTCACCATGGCGCATGATAAAAATTAAAATGTCGTCTTTGCTACTTTGACCTGACATAACATTGCTAATATGATGAGAATTGACAAGTGTACGATAACAAAGGTCGCGCCCCTCGCCTAGTACTATTGCAGTGACTTAGACTAAGGTGGGAGAACTCATCCATTGAGAAGGGCC
>OJDQ01000250.1_pt1 | contig 27096 bp, 25 predicted proteins | sample 1592851 | NCBI WGS metagenome assembly OJDQ01 (sample SAMN05416774, study PRJEB24817) | seawater metagenome | isolation source: Sea water | place: Canada:Atlantic | collected 2013-07 | reverse complement strand
GTAAGTACTTGCTTCACTTAGCTTTCGGCCTAGATCAGGACGCTGTAAATACACCAGGCGGTCCTCCGCCTCGCTTTTAACGCTTTGGAGTGTTAACGGTTGTTGCTGATAGCTCAGCGCTGCCAGTTGCTCACATAAGAGTTCACCGTTTAACGGGCTGTGCACCGCATCAATGGCCTGGGCATGCGCGAGCTGAAACTTAAGTAATTCACTGGTGGGCAGGCTGGTTCCGGCCCGGCCAAGCCCGATACGTGCTGCGGTTAGCTCGCGTAACTGTTGCCAGGTATCGGTGTGCAGGTGTTGCTCCTGGTTACTCATGGCTTACCTCCGTTATACGGCAGCGCCGAGGCAAACCGGCCCGGTAGTTTATCGGCTAATAGCTGATTGCCGCTGTCGGTGAAGATCTTCTGCTGTTTCAGCCAGGCATCAAATTCCGGCGCCGGGCGAGCGCCGAAAAGCTGGCGAATATACAATGCGTCATGAAACGACGTGGTCTGGTAGTTCAGCATGATATCGTCGGAGCCCGGGATACCCATAATAAACTGGCAATGGGCGCTGGCGAGCAAGGTGAGCAGGTTGTCCATATCATTCTGGTCGGCCTGGGCATGGTTGGTGTAACAAATATCACAGCCCATGGGTAAACCTAACAGCTTGCCACAAAAGTGGTCCTCTAAACCCGCCCGGATAATTTGTTTGCCATCAAACAGGTATTCCGGCCCAATAAAGCCCACCACGGTATTGATAAGCAGCGGGTCGAGTACTCTGGCCAGACCATAAGCCCTGGCCTCGCAGGTTTGCTGGTCGACCCCGTGATGACCATTGGCCGATAGCGCACTGCCCTGGCCGGTTTCAAAATACATTACATTGTCGCCTACCGTCCCCCGCTTAAGTGATAACGCAGCCTCGCGGGCCTCCTGCAGAATTGCCAGCGATACGCCAAAACTACTATTAGTCACTTCGGTGCCGCCGATAGACTGAAACACTAAATCGACCGGCGCGCCGCGCTCGATGGCTTCAATGGTGTTGGTGACATGGGTCAGCACGCAGGACTGGGTAGGAATGTCGTACTGGTTAATCAGTTCATCGAGCATGTTGAGCAGTTTTATGGTTTGCGCCACATTGTCGGTTGCCGGGTTAATGCCAATCACTGCATCGCCACTGCCGTACATCAGGCCATCAAAGATGGATGCCGCGATACCGTTTAAGTCATCAGTGGGGTGATTTGGTTGTAAGCGGGTAGAAAAGTGGCCAGGCACGCCAATGGTGTTGCGAAACGCGGTGATCACCTCGCATTTTCTGGCCACCAGGATCAGATCCTGATTACGCATAATTTTGCTCACCGCGGCTACCATCTCCGGGGTCAGGCCCAGACACACATCCTGCAACACAGTGGCATCGGTGGACTCAAGTAATAGCCAGTTGCGTAACTCACCCACGGTTAAACTTGCCACCGGGGCAAACGCTTCGCTGTCATGGGTATCGATGATCAGTCGGGTGACTTCATCTTGTTCGTAGGGGATAACGGTTTCGTTTAAAAAGGTGCTCAGGGGAAGTTCGGCAAGGGCCATTTGCGCTACCACGCGTTCCTCCGCCGTAGCCGCAGCCACACCGGCCAGTTGGTCGCCGGAGCGCAGCGGTGAGGCTTTTGCCATCAGTTGTGCAAGGTCTTTAAACTGGTAGCTAAGGTGACCAAGTTGATAGCGATATCCTGCCATAGCACCTCTCCCTGTGAGTAAGCTTAAATTCATCATGCCCGCGCGGCGTTGCATTTGCAATTGCCACCAGGCGGCAAAATTTTACAGACCGGTAGCACATCGTGCGCAATTACTGTTTAATTAATACTCAACACATGGATTCAACGATCAGGAAGTCACAATGAAATATCTATTATCAGTACTAATGCTGGCAGCTTGCCTAAACTTTAACTTAACCGGATAACTTAACCGGACAGGCACTCGCAACTTAACCGGACAGGGATAACTTAACCGGACAGGAACTTAACCGGACAGGCACTCGCAGACGAACATCAGACTAACAATCTGGATTCTGCCTTATTTGGCTATTGGTACGGTGAAAGTATTCCCATCCCCATTGGCGGCAAAATGGTTAACAGCCGGTTTACCTACCTTTTTTTAGAAAACGGCCAGATGCATATGGGCCCGGAAGCAGCAGTAGAAAAGGCGCTGAAGGATAAGCAAGCCACCAACTCAGATAGCGAGGTTAGGACAGGCACTTGGACCGTTAAAGACGATGTTTTGCTGGTTAAATGGGACAATGGCGCCAACACAAAACGCCGTTACCGGATAAACGGTAACGCCATGGAGATGCTTAACGCGAAGGGGAAAGTGATTACCGCTTACCAGCGCTAATAGCTTTTTTGACAAGGAGGGCTTTTTGACATGGACAGGCACTCTTTAAATACTCAAGGCTATGTAGCTTCAGCTCTATGAATCAGGCAGTTGTTTCTGCGTTTTTTTATGTTTCAGAGGGGGAAACTAAAGTATTTGGTCTTTCAAATGCGTAGAGGGCGTTGAATGTCCGCCAGTCACTTTTCGCTAAATGTCTGGCGATATGGAATGAAATGATGTTGATGAATTAATTAAGTTTAACTAAATAGGCCAGAAAGCTCTAAGCGCAGTCTGCATATTTCCGGCGTTGCCTGATAAATTTTTCAAAGCTTATCGATGATTTAAATGTCGTCTCGATGCCGGTTACCATCTCGTTCCAATCATTGTTCGCGAGTCCAACCCGGGTCAGAATGGGTGAAGCTGAATCATCGATTTTACCTTTCTTGTTGGGTTGTAAATGGCGACCTGACAGTTCCACCAGTTCAATATAGTCCTGTAGTTTAAAAGGCAAACCGTCAGGCATTGTGTTACATGGGTTCCCTACAAACGGAAGTAATTGAGCAGGTTGCCGATTGGATTTGGCCGCATTGATGCGTTTTTGAATACTTGTGTGGTTGGATTCTTCAGGGGTATTAGCCAAACAGGCACGTACTGGATTTAAGTCAACATACGCCATACAAGCAGCTAAAGATGCTTCATCCAGGAGCGCCTGTGACTTAAACCGCCCCTCCCAGAAATGACCTGTACATTCATCTTCTTTATTGGCTCGACGAGCGATGTATTCATTCAGCAACCGCATAAACCAGCTGATATCGTACAGTCGTTTACGGTAAACTTCAGCCAGGTTATTTACCGTTTCAACTTCTGCTTTAGACAACGTAGTCGATTCTGCGTCGTCAATATAGCGTTGAGACAACAGCATGCCTTTGTAAAGCCGATGCCACCGCCTGATGATATCTTTAACACTTAACGAATCGGCTTTTTGTTTATTGATGCGTAAGACCACATGGGTGTGGTTGCTCATCACCGCATAGGCGCACACATCAACACAAAACACCTCTGCTAAAAACAGTAACCTGTCTTCTACCCATTGCCGGCGATGCTCGTAGCTTTTGCCTGTCTGATTATCTTCACCACATAAATACGCTCGTCGAACACAGCGGGAAACGCAATGGTAGTAAGGGGTATCTGACAGGTTGATAAGACTTTTACGAGGTCTGGGCACAATGTTTCACTTATCTAGAAAAGTAGTGTGTTCATTGTGCTGACATTAAGAAAAAATCCAACTGGACCTGAGTCTAGCGAGTGACTGTCTATATGTAAAAATGGGGCTTTACGTTATAGCAAAGCCCTGTTGCTTTTTAGCAAACTGCAGCAAACGCCTTTGCGGTGGCGTCGATATTGCGGGTGTTCAGGCCGGCTACACACATGCGGCCGCTGGCAATCAGATAAACGCCAAAATCGTCTTTCAGGCGTTTAATTTGCTCCGGACTGAAGCCGGTGTAACTGAACATTCCCACCTGCGCGGCAAGATAGCTGAAATCCACATCCGGGCGCAGCTCGCCAAGCTTGGCTACAAGTTGCTGACGCATGGAGTACATGCGCTCGCGCATGGCTTCCAGCTCGGTTTTCCATTCATCGGTCAATGCATCGCTCGCCAGGACGTGGTTAACCAGGCGCGCGCCGAACGACGGCGGCGTAGAGTAGTTAGTCCGCACGGTAAACTTAAGCTGGCCCTGAATAGTTTCGGCGGTTTCCGGTGATTCACACACCACATACAACGCCCCTACACGCTCACTGTAAAGTGAGAAGATTTTCGAGAATGACTGAGCTAACAAGAACGGCTGACCTGACTCCGCCATCAGTTTAATAGCCTGAGTATCTTCGTTTAAACCAAACCCAAAACCCTGATAAGCCATATCGAAAAAGGCCAGCAGGTTACGTTGTTTAACCACGTCCACAACCTGTTGCCACTGCTCGTTGGTTAAGTCGATACCCGTTGGGTTATGGCAGCACGGGTGTAGCAGTACAATGGCTTTTTCCGGCAATTGATTTAAATCTTCCAGCATTCCGCTGAAATCGAGCATTTTGGTTTGCGGGTTGTAATAGCGATAGGTATTTACCTTCACGCCCGCGCCTTTAAAGATAGAGTGATGGTTTTCCCAGGTCGGGTCACTCACCCATAGCTCTGAGTCGGGAAAATAGCGCTTGAGTAAATCAGCGCCTACTTTCAGCGCGCCTGAACCGCCCAGGCTCTGGGTTGAGGCTAAGCGACTGTCCACTAATGGTAGTGCATCACCAAAGGCCAGCGATTTTACTGCTACGCGATAGTCCGGTAAGCCGTCCATCGGCAGGTAAACGGGCGATGCCGGTGGGTTATCTGCTGCCCAGACTTTGGCCTTATCAACACTGCTAAAGTTTGGCACTTTGCCGTCTTCATCAAAATAAAACCCGATGGTGAGATTCACTTTGTCCTCACGGGGATCTTTCATGAATTGTTCAACCAGCGAGAAAATCGGGTCGCCGGCATAGGCATCAACATGTTCAAACATAATAATTCCTTAGAGTGACTGTCTCTTGGGAGCAGCTTTTTTTTAATCTATTGGCCAGTTTAAGCTAAATAACGGTCTTTACGGTGGTTAAATGCAATCAGAATATTCAGCACCACTGCGCCCAATACAGAAGCGATCAGTGCCGGAATGCTCACTACAAAAAAGGCCGCACACACCACCAGCACATCTACCCCCATTTGCAGGTACCCGGCACGGAAGCCGGTTTTATCCTGAATGTAGAGCGCCAGAATGGTTACGCCACCCAGGCTGGCACCATGGCGGAACAATACCACAAAGCCGGTGCCCATGAGCAGATTGCCAAACAGGGTTGAGTAAAATAAATCCAGCTCACCAAACTGAATAAACGCCGGATGAATATGGGTAAACAGCGACACCAGCGACACGGTAGCAAAAGTCTTAAGCGTAAAGACCACGCCCATTTTCTTTAGCGCCAGAATATAAAACGGAATATTCACTAAAAAGAAGGCTACGCCAAAGGTCATCGGCGACAGGTAATCAATCAAAAACGCCATCCCTGCGGTACTGCCGGTTAGCGCGCCAACCTCACGCAGTAAAATAGCCCCGAAAGAGACTAAAATGGTACCGGTGACCAAAGCCAGAACATCTTCTACCCAACTGTGCCGAATCGACTTCGGCTGACTGATTGCTGCTTCGCTCATGACTATACCCACGGAGTGACTAAAAATTAAACCGTGAGAAATATAGCACATTAAAAATCATACTGTGCACATATTTTAACTATTTTGCGCAATCTGTGCGTTAAATAGTTATTTTTGCGGCATCACAACCAAACGCCATCTTCTTTAAGGCGTTCCAGCACCACCGCGGTGCGGATATGCCCCACCGTTTTGTGTGCAGCTAAGTCGCTGATCAGCGCCGATAAGTCACTCAGCTCAGCCACCGCCACTTTCAGAATAAAGTCGGCGTTGCCGGTAGTTTTATACATGTCCAGAATAGCCGGGGTGTGTTGCACCAGTTCATAAAAAGCGCTAACGGCCTCAGGTGAGGCTTCAGCCAGGGTAATTTCCAGTACCGAAGAAATATCCAGATTCAACGCCGCAGGCGAGATCCGCGCGCTGTATCCAATAATGTACTTCTGCTGCTCCAAATGAATACGGCGGCGTGAGATTTGCGAGGCAGACAGGCCCACCAACTCGCCCAACTCCTGATTGGTCAGGCGGCCGTTCTGGCGCAGGAGCTTTAGGATCTGTTTATCGTAATCATCAATATCATGCATGATGTGTGCAAATTTCCTTGCAGTATGAATTTATTGTGCAAGCTTAGCGCGAATGTGCAATGAGATCATGCAATGATTCAATCGCTGGCAGTTGATGCTCAGGCTGATAGAACAAGCGATTCAGACGGCCCAGAAAATTAACCTTGCGATTAGGATCCTGCGGTTTAACCCGGCGTTCACTACTGGTTTGCAGAAATTCCTGCGGGCGCAAATTCAGCTCGCGAATTTCATCGGTAGTAATGCCCTGCCCATAAACCGTGCTCAGAATGCGCTCCGTTTTGCTTTCCATAATCGGCATAATGTCATTGGCGTAAAGTTCGCTAATGGGTTCTCCAATAGCTTCCAGCGAATGATTAATCGCCGCCCATAATTCATCGTGAGTATAGTGTGCATCGCCTGGTGCATAGTAACCCATGACTTCCCACTCAAATTCGGCATTACTGGCCGCTATGGAGCTTTCCACCTCAGGCGAAAACGACAGGTCCGGCCGAGCGCCAATGTTGTATGCATCTACCGACAGGCCAATACAAATCACCAGGTCACCCATCACCGCAGGGTTTCGGTAGAGCGCTTCAAAGGCTGCCCGTTTTACGCCCATCCAGCCGTAAATCATCGGCTTTTGCTGGGCGAAATGGCGCACTTCATGGGGCAGATCTTCACCGTACTTTTCCACCAGCAGCGGCATAGGATCGGCCTCTAACTGGCTTTCCGGTACCCAGACCTCGTATTCCAGACGGTTGTCGGCTTTACCCCGGCTTTTGATGCCATAGGAAAGGTTAACCGGGCGACAAATACTGCGGTCTTCATCCACCCGATGAAAATACTCCGAGCGTAAGCGCTTAATAAAGGGCGCATCCAATCCCGCCAGTGCGGCTGTGGGGTAACGGTAACCACAATCACTTTGCTCAACCAGGGTCAAACCCGGAACGCGCTCGGTTAAGGCGTGCTTTAATCCTTTGAACAACTGGTAGTCAGGCAAAATAATGCTGCGCTCGGGTTCGATGGTAAATCGTTCACCGGTTTCGCTGATAAACTTGGGGGTTTTGCTGAATTCATAATTGCCAAGACCTGACTGCTCGATGGCAAGGTCTCGCAAGCGGGCAATTTCCAAAAACAACGCTTCATGGTTGCGAATATGTTTTAACAGCGGTCGTTCCATCTACTCACTTCTGGATTAATTAAGGCCTGTTAGCCAGTCTGCCAGAAATAACGGGAGAGGTTAAGCACTTAAGTAACGGCCGGAATTGACGCTGCACACGCCACAGCACTGCCATTCAGTAAGCAGTTCAATACAACCGCTAATCGCCACATCCTGCCGACAGGGTTGGGCAAGCATTTTGATTCTGGCTTTGGGCAAACGGCACATCAGTTCAAGCGTTTTGCCGGTATCCGCCGATTCTGTGATCACACCAGACGTATAGCCATAAAGCACACGCATAAGGCCAGCGCGTAGCCGCAGACCTCCGCCCGGGCTCGACTTACTCCAGCTATCGTGATGCATCAACCCGGCAACATTGCCGCGTAGGCCCGACAGCAAATTGGCCATGGAGGCGGCCTGAATAAATTGATCGTCCACCGCCAGGACAATTTCACCGGGATGGCTTTGCATGTAGCGTTTTAACTCGGGTACCGCCAACCACACACTGCTGGCTCGCAGGGTTTTAACCGATAAATGCGGGTGCGCCGGTAAACGGTGGGGGTGGTGGTCTTGCGTGTTGAGTAGCAGTAACTCCACATGCACGCCACTCATCAATAGCCCTTCAATCAGCTGACTGGTGAGTTCAGCGTCTTCGCAACCGTCACAGTCAGAATACGACGCAAAGACAGCAAGGCGTTCCAGTGAATGTTCTACAGAAAAATACATGCTGACCTCAATATGTCATATTCGCCCCGTATGTTGGTATTAAAGCACAAAGCCTCGCACAATTCATTAACATTTAAATAACATTTATGCTGCTTTCCCACAAACATCAGTTTCTTTTTGTCCATATTGCAAAAACCGGCGGCACCAGTGTGCGCGACGTACTGTCACGCTATCGCTGGGACGCCCGCTATGGTATGCCGCAATTTATTGTGAATAAACTAAGTCAGCTCTGCGGGCACAAACTGGGTTGCCGCTTTCCACGCCACAGTAAGGTGATTGCCGCCAAAGAAATGTTACCGGCGGAATATTTCGCCGGGCTGTACAAATTCGCTTTTGTACGTAATCCGTGGGATTTACAGGTGAGTTCCTATCACCATATCAAACGTGAACGCCCCCATCTGGTGGCAGGCTTTGATGACTTTGACAGTTTTATGCGATACAAGCTTAACCCTGATCGCCCCTATCAGTATCACATCGATACGTCCATATAGTTACAATCAGATTACCTTACCGATTTGCATGGCAACCTGTGTATGGATTTTATAGCCAAGTACGAAAACCTGCAGGACGATTTCAATACCCTTTGTGAGCAGCTAAACCTGCCGGCCACCACCCTGCCTCATAAACGCAAAGCCACCGACAGAGAGAGCTACCATGGCTATTACTCAGATGATTTAGCTGAATTAGTGGCACAGCATTTTCAAAAAGACATTCAAATGCTGGGCTACCGCTTTTAACGGTTACGCTGGTGAAGGGTAAGCCTCACCACCTTTTCAATCTCCAGAAATATCAGCAACGCGAAACCAGTGAGCACAATCACCAGGTTGTCGATTAACGTTGGTGAATGCGTACCGAACACGCTTTGCAATACCGGAATGTAGGAAATAGCCAACTGGGCAACCACCACCACACCGACTGCCGACCACACCACTTTTGTGCCTTTCACCCCGGCTAAGGAAATTGAACGCAGGTTCATGGTGCGTACGAAAAACAGGTAAAAAATCTCCAGTCCCACCAACATGTTCATCGCCAGCGTCCGGGCATATTCCACATCGTGTCCGGCTGCAATTGCATACTGGTAGATACCAAATACCGCAATGAAGAACAGTGTGCCCACCAGCATAATCTGCCACACCAAAGCAGGCTGAATAAGTGCCTGTCCACGCGGGCGTGGTGGTTTTTTCATGGTCGCCGCGTCGGTGGGTTCAAAGGCTAACGCCATGCCCAGCGTGACCGCCGTGATCATATTGACCCACAAAATCTGCACCGGCGTAATGGGGTACGGCAACCCCGCCAGTAGCGCAACAATAATGGTCAGCGCTTCACCGGCGTTGGTAGGCAGCGTCCAGCTCACCACTTTTTTAATGTTGGCATACACAGTGCGGCCCTGCTCTACCGCCGCCGCGATAGAGGCAAAATTATCATCGGCCAGCACCACTTCGGCCGCTTCCTTGGCCGCTTCACTGCCTTTCAGACCCATGGCCACCCCAGCGTCGGCACGTTTAAGCGACGGCGCATCATTTACCCCGTCACCGGTCATTGATACGGTGAGTCCTAATGACTGCAGCGCCATTACCAGGCGCAGTTTGTGTTCAGGCGTAGTGCGGGCAAATACGTCAGTATGCTGCACCGCCTCTTTAAGTTGCTCATCACTGAGGGCATCGAGTTGAGAACCGGTGAGCACCTTATCGGTATGCGTTAAGCCCAGCTGTTTGCCAATCGCCTGAGCGGTTACTGCATGGTCACCGGTGATCATTTTGACCTGAATTTTCGCTTTCAGGCAGGTTTGCACGGCGCTAATAGCTTCTTGTCTGGGCGGATCAATAAGTCCTACCAGCCCCAGCAAACACAGCGATTCCTGCAGGTCATCGGCACTCAGCACAGTATGGTCTGCTCGCACGTCGCGGGCGGCTACCGCCAGCACCCGCTGACCTTTTCTGGCCAGCGCCTCAGCTTTGTCCAGCCACGCGGCCAGGTCGACAGGCTGCGCTTCACCCTGGGCCGTTTGTTGCTCCCGGCATAATTTTAACACCAACTCCGGCGCGCCTTTCACCAGTATGGTGCCATGCCCGTTGTGGTCGTGATTGAGGGTTGCCATATACTGAGTGGTTGAATCGAAAGGCAGTACATCTGTACGGCGCCACTGCGCTTTAAAGTCAGCCCCTTCATCAAACGTCGCTTTACTGGCGAAACTCACCAGCGCGGCTTCCATGGGATCGCCCTCGAAACTCCAGTTATCATCACGATGGTGAATTTCGGCGTCGTTACACAGTGCGCAGGCCCTGGCCACCGCCTGCAACAGCGGCTGCTCGGCCGTATGTACCGGTTTATCGTTAGACAATACGTCGCCAATAGGGGCATACCCCTCGCCATCCACGTCATAATCGTTCGCGACGGTCTGAACGCTGACCACCATCATTTCGTTACGGGTAAAGGTCCCGGTTTTATCCGAACAGATAACAGACACAGACCCCAGGGTTTCAATGGCCGGTAACACCCGCACAATGGCGCTGCGTTTAGCCATTGCCTGCACGCCAACCGCCAGGGTAATGGTCAGCACCGCAGGCAGACCTTCCGGAATTGCCGCCACTGATAATCCCACCACAGCGAGAAATAGTTCGGTAAAAGGCTGATTGAGTACCAGGGTGCCAACCAGTAGTAAAATAACGGCAACAGTCAGGATAAAGCCGGTGATCCACTTGGCCAGCACGTCCATTTGTTCTACCAGCGGCGTGGTAAGCTTCTGCACGCCGGATAACAACCCACCAATCCGGCCAATTTCAGTGTTAGCGCCTGTAGCAACCACAACCCCCTTAGCCTGCCCGGCTGTAACGTTGGTGCCGCTGAACGCCATGCATTGTCGGTCACCCAGCGCTGCGCCCTCTTCGACAGCATTGGTGCCCTTTTCTACCGGCAGAGACTCACCGGTGAGCAAACTTTCCTGAATAGCCAGGCTGTGGCTGCTGAGCAAGCGAATATCGGCAGGTACTTTATCACCCGCTTCCAGCAGTACTACGTCACCGGGCACCAGTTCCTCACCCACCACCGTCCGACGCTTACCATTGCGGATCACCGCCGCTTTTAAGGCCAGCATCTGACGAATAGAATCCATCGCTTTTTCTGCTTTACCTTCCTGCATAACCCCAATGATGGCGTTAACAATAACCACCGCAAAAATCACCGCGGTATCGATCCAGTGTTGCAAAAAGGCGGTAAGGATACCGGCTACCATCAGCACAATAACCAACAGGTTAGCAAATTGCTTTAAGAATCTTGTCAGCCCGCTGGCCTGAGGGGCTTCGGGTAACTTGTTAGGGCCACAGGTCGATAGTCGCTGGCTCACCTGTTCCTGGCTCAGGCCGTCAGGACTTGCTTCAAGCTGGGTAATCGCCTCGTCGGAGGAAAGGGCGTGCCATTTGGATTGCTGTACATCGGTCATGATTACTCCCGTATACGTAAGTCTCAGGCAGTACGAAGCAGGGGCGAAATTTCAGGTTCACGACGCCTGCATGCCATCTAATAGTATAGATACCGTACAAAGATTACGTGCAGAAGACACTGATTTGCATCAAAGAGGAGACTAAGGCGTGCACTTACCTCCTGTAATAACAACCTTAGTTTCAGTCGGTTCAGATATGCAGCGTTGCACCATGCTGAGAAAATATTGTGCGGACTTTATCCAGTTCATCCGGTGAAGTCTGTTTCAGAAAGGTACTCAGCGATCGGAACAACTCTAGCGCCTGACTCCCGGCAGCGGTGAACTCAATCATCTTTACCCCTTCCGCGCACGATTGAAAGGCATGAACCTGATTTTCCGGAATGTAAACCATGGCGCCGGCGCCGCAGTGATAGCCATCTTCATTCAACATGAAATCCACGGCCCCGCTTATCACATAAAAAGTTTCAGACCAGGGATGGCTGTGGGGAGGCGGGCCAAACCCTGAACCGGTACTTTCCTGTACCGTCACCGATTGTTCATCGCCGTTGCGATGATCGCTCATAACGTTTATCAGCCCGCCGAGCAGCTCGATAGTTTCAAGTGGTGCAGTGTCCTGCAGAACAATTGCCCTGTGCATAGCATTACCTCTTTTCACCCACTTGCGGCATAAGGCTGAATGAGCTTGCCGCTGACTAATGGTAAAGACCTCAGTGCGATGACCTGACTAGCGGGGCACCAGACTTAAGTCATAACACGGAAGCGTCGATAACCAATCACGAAAAACGCTAACAGTAACAACGAGCTGACTGCCGGCGCATTCACCTGACTGGCTACTGCCACCACCAACACCGGTAAGACTTCAATGAAGAACCCGGCACTATCAAACTGAATCAAAGGGCTGCCCATTAAGGTGACCACTTCGCTGCTGCTTAAATCTGTACCGCCATTTAAAAACGCATCCATCAGATTTTCATTGCCACTGTTATGGCCTAAGCCCAGGTTGTGACCCAGCTCATGAGCGAGCAATTCGGCATTAAACAGACTATCGGCATAGGCAGACTCAACCACAAAGTCATTCCCCGGCGTTTCGCCACAGCCCAATAAAAAAAGTATAAAATACCGTCGCAGTGTCTATTTCTTTGAAGTGGTATTTAGCAACATGTCCGGTCCTTCTGATAGAGGAGATGATTAACGAATTCCAGACTACTCACCACTCAGGTTCAGGAATAATGGTGCGGTGCACCCAATAAACGCTAAGTATAGTGAATAAATTTCAAAACGAGATGAATGGTTAAAAATAGCTCGCCACAAGAGTCTCTGTGGGCGCACAAGAGCTCAGGTTTTCTGCCGTTGGGCAGCAAGATACTTGTAAAGGGTTGATTCACCAATATTGAGCTGTTGGGCAACTTCTTTTTTCTTCATGCCTTTGGCAATCAACTTATTGGCTTTGTTTATAATGGTCGAGGGCAGGGCTTTACGGCCTTTATACTTGCCTTTAGCTCTGGCCCTGGCAATGCCTATTGCCTGCCTGTCGGTAAGCAGATCCTTATCCATTTGGGCCGCGCTGGCAATCAGCGCATAAATATTCAGTGCCGGACCAGCCGATGATTCCAGGTTATCAACTATCAGCATAACACCTTGCTGTTCAAGCTCTGCACAAGTGGCTGCCACGGCACGAATGCTGCGGCCCAGCCTGGACACATCATGAATAATCAGCCGATCGCCCCGCTTTAGCCGCTTTAATAGTCGGCTGAGCTTGGGTTTTGCGCCAGGATCAACATTCGGTTCGCGCACAACAATGTCATAGGGATATTTATTGATTAACGCCTGAGCCTGCTCATCAATATCCTGCTTTTCGGTACTACTGCCAACGTATAAATAGGTGGTCACGCGCGGTTTCTGATTCCAATGGTTATGATCAAAATGATAGTAAAATCAGCATTGAATACAAGCGTTAAAACATCCGACCTGACAATTAGTCGATTTTCACCCTGCCTTGACCGTTGCCACACTACGCTTTGCATCACATACTAGAGCAACAGACTCAAAGGACCCGGACTGTGGCAAAATCAATTTCCGTTTTATTAATCGAGGATAACCTGGCTATTGCCCGACAGATTGTTGATTTTCTGGAAGGGCATACCTGGCAGGTCGATTTTGCTGCCACCGGCAAACAAGGTGTCCAGCAGGCGTTGAGCGGTCGGTTTGATGTCATTATCCTCGATTTGAATCTGCCTGACATAGACGGCCTGGAAGTGTGTAAACGGGTAAAGTCAGAAGCCGCCACAGTGGTACCCATCCTAATGCTGACCGCACGTGATGCGTTTACCGATAAAGCCAAAGGGTTTGGCCAGGGCGCCGACGATTACCTCACCAAGCCTTTCGATTTACGCGAACTGGCCCTGCGCTGTGAAGCCTTAGCGCGGCGCCCACAATTACATACCGACACCCAGGTCGCTGAGGGTAACCTGACCATGGATACCCGGGCCATGACCGTTAACTGGCAGGCCACTGCCATCCCTGTGACCGGCATAGGTTTTAAAATACTGCATAAATTACTCTGCGATTACCCTTACCCGGTGAGCCGCTCAGACCTGATAAGCCATATCTGGGCCGACGATCCGCCCGAGAGCAATGCGCTTAAATCGCACATGTACACATTACGCAAAGCCCTGGAGCAAGCCAGTGGTAAAGCATTACTGCACACCATCAGCAATGTGGGCTATCAGCTTAAGGGACTGGATGATAATGAAGTGTAAGGGCATCCAGGCGCAGCTGTTTATTGCCTTTGGTACGCTGGTGCTGATTATCGGGTTATTTTATACCCGCCTGAGTATGCTGTTTATCGAAGTCACCCAGGATATTGTTGCCTCTCATTTACTGGCTATGGAGATCACGCAGCTTGAAAGCCGCTGGGCCGACCATAATCAGCTAAGTGCCCTGTCCCCCTCTTCAACAGCGTTCAGCATTATTGAAACGGAAAGCGACCTGCCAGGCCCGCTCACACCCAGCACCTACGGTGACCAAGTGTTTACCGTTGCTAATCGGGAAGCCGTTTATTACCAACCGTTTTTACAGCCGGATATCCCGGCCCGAGGCGTAATGGTAGAGGCCAGTGAGCTCATGCCACTGGCTGACTTTGCCACCATTTACCGTGTTTTTCTGCTCAGCGTGTCGGCCGCCGCACTGATACTTGCCATTCTCAGCACCTGGTTTCTGGCCTCACGGCTGGCCAAGCCCATTCAGCGCCTTTCCGCTTCTATTCAACAACAGTCTCCCGACACGCCTTGCCAGATTAGCGGCGAAAACCGTCAGGACGAAATAGGCGAACTGGCCCAGTCGTTCAGGAATACTTATTCTGAATTGCAGGAAGCCTGGCAACGGGAGCGGGATTTTACCCGCGATGTCAGCCATGAACTGCGCACCCCCATTACGCTGCTCAAAAACACCCTGGCGATTAATCAGAACCTGATTAGCGACCCATCTGAGCGGCACCTGATTGAACAGGCTACCAATACACTGCAACAAACCGTAGAAGTCCTGCTGGCGCTGGCTCGTAAAGAAAATCTGCAATTTAGCGAGGTTAAATTACTGCCAGTTCTCGAAAAGCAACTGCTGGCCCTTTACCAGATTTACCCCGACCAGGACTTTAATGCAGACATTGAATTGCCGGCTAACTTCACTCTGCCGGGCAATACCTACTTAATCACGTTATTGTGCCAGAACCTGATTAACAATGGCTTTTATCACGGTGGTGGCGGTATGCGGATCTATTTGCAACAAACCCGGCTGGTGTTTGAAAACCCGCTCACAGATGCGCCCGCGCGGCCCTATTATCAGGGCTTAGGTCATGGCCAGTATTTGGTGCAGCGCATTGCGTCGGTGATGCACTGGCAAGTTAGTATTGAGCAATCTGCCACGTATTATCGTGTGTTGCTAAGCTGGTAAAACAGGTACTTTCTGCTTTATCAGTAAGCCTCCAAGCCAGCAAAACCAGCCGATTTGTAACAACCCAAACACACCGCCCGCAGCGGCCAGTGGCGGATACAGGGTTAACATACCAATCACGCCCGTTAAGGCGCCCGCCCCACTCAGCACCCGCGGTACACTGCGCTGGAAATGTAAACTACCATTAATCACCAGCATCCAGATGCCGCCAATCCATTCCACGCCGTCGCCAAGGCCGGTTTGAATAGCCAGGATTGCCGGCCAGGTTTCATTGGTTTGGGCGGGTGACAACTGGGTGAGGTATTCAATAGTGAGTACTGAAATAAAGCCGATGGCAAACACATAGGCGGCCCAGACATAACCAATAAGCGCGCCCATCAGTTGCCACTGACCGGTTTCTTCACCAGCAGGGCGGTAGAGGCTGCGGTTGAGCAACAGCAGCGCCATGCCAAACACCACAAAAATAATAAAGTACCAGCTCTGGATCAGGCGGGGTTGGGAGAGGATTGCCTGAAGTCGCTGTTCGCCATCAATATTAATGTCCGGCATGATAAACAGGATCATGGTAAAACCGATGATATAACACAGCGCACAGACTACTGCGGCAAGACCGCCAAGCTGCAAGCGAGTTTTCATTCAGGCTCCGTCCGAAAGTAATATGGAAAGCATCAGCTTACCATTTTACCCGCCCTGCCAATACTCGCCGGCGACCTGTTCAGGTGCTTAATTTGTAACAGTTTATCTAAAGCGAACGTGATTGCGATTAAGCTCACTGATGGTGCTGCAGCCCATCAGTCGCATATCCCGCTCAATTTCCGCCACCATAAGCTGCATAGCCCGTTCTACACCCGGTTGACCGGCTGCAGCCAGGGCATAAAGATAGTAGCGACCCAGGCCAACGGCTTTTGCTCCCAGCGCCAGTGCTTTGAGTACGTGAGTACCGCGCTGCACGCCACTATCGAAAATCACATCAATGTTGTCGCCAACGGCATCGACTATTTCGGCCAGATGATCAAATGAGCTGCGTGAACCGTCCAACTGGCGGCCACCGTGGTTGGAAATAACAATGCCCGTACAGCCAATATCCACCGCACGGCGCGCATCATCGGCGCTCATGATCCCTTTTAAGCAGAACTGGCCATCCCAGAATTTAACCATCTCTTCCACGTCTTTCCAGTTCATGGAAGGATCGAGCATATTGGTAAAGTAATCGCCGATAGAGCTGCTGCCACCGCCCATATCAATGTGCGCCTCTAGCTGCGGCAACGAGAACTTCTCGTGGGTAACGTAGTTAATGCCCCAGGCCGGCTTGGTCGCAAACTGCCATAAGCCGGCCAGGTTGAGCTTAAACGGAATGGAAAAACCGGTTCTGAGATCCCGCTCACGGTTGCCACCGGTAATAGAGTCCACGGTTAGCATCATAACTTCAATATTGGATTCTTTGGCCCGTTCCATCATGGCCCGGTTTAAGCCTCTGTCTTTATGAAAATAGAACTGATAAACCTGAGGGGTATCATACTGCCTGGCAATCTCTTCCATACTGACCGTACCCAGTGACGACACGCCAAACATTGTGCCGAACTTTTCCGCGGCGGCGGCAACGGCACGCTCTCCCTGATGATGGAACAGGCGCTGCAAGGCGGTGGGTGATAAATACACCGGCAGGTCGAGCTTCTGACCCATCACTTCCACACTCAGGTCAACGTCCTTCACACCGGTTAACACCCGGGGGATCAGATCACATTCTCTGAACGCCGCGCTGTTGCGCCGTAGTGTGGTTTCGTCGTCGGCACCGCCATCGATATAGTTGAATATGGGGCCAGGCAGTCGCTTTTTGGCGAGCTTTCTGAAATCGTGAAAATTAAAACATTGGTTCAATCGCATTAACGGATCCCCTTTTCAAATAACGCGAAGGTGCTGACTTTGGTCGTGGCGGATACGAACAGTTTAAAGGATACCGGAAAATTTTACGCGTGCGGCAGTATGCGCCTAATGTCGCAGTGAAACCGTTGAATAACCGCAGAAAAATAGCCTGACTGCCGCACCGTTGGGTTAACATGGCAGTCAGGCTGGCTTGGAAAACCGGTTACACAATACCCGAGCCGGTAGCATTGGGATCCCGTGGGCGCAGCGCAGCCATTTTGCTGCGATAACCACTGCTGCGATACACTGCCAGCGGGTTGATTGCGGCGCCTTTACGGTAACGGGCCATCGCCAGTATTGGCGACACATCAAGGTTGAAGGCGTTCTTTAATTCCAGTGACGCCATTAGCGCATCATTTTCTTCCTGATAGCCGTAGAGTGCCTCACGATTAACCAGTAATGCTTTGATATAAGAACGTTGCACTTCAATAGCGGAGTTAATCAGGCTTTCGGCCGGATCGGTAACGTTGTGTGACTGGTCGAGCATATAAGCCGGATTAAATTCCTGCTCCTGACGGTACTCGGCATCCACCAGTTCATTGAAAATAAGGAACTGCTGATACGGATGTAGCGAGCCACTGTCGAGATCATCGTCGCCGTATTTGCTGTCGTTAAAATGAAAGCCACCTAACTTCTTAAACTGAATAAGACGCGACACAATCATCTCGATGTTGGTGTTCGGTGCATGATGACCAAGATCGACCAGCGACTTACACTTAGGCCCCAGTTGCATAGCGGCCAGAATGTTTGAGCCCCAGTCCTGGATAATGGTGGAGTAAAATGCCGGCTCAAACATTTTATGTTCGATGTGCATTTCCCAGTCATCCGGTAGCCCTTTGTAGATCTGCTCCATACTGGCCAGATAACGTTCAAAGGCACGTTGAAAATGCTGCTGCCCGGGATGATTTGAGCCATCGCCTACCCACACTGTGAGGCTTTTCGCACCAAGCTGATGGCCGTAACCAATACAGTCAAGATTATGCTGAATAGCCAGTTCACGGGCGGCTTTACTGGTGTTACTTAAACTGCCGTATTTATAAGAATGCGCCTGACCAGGCTGATCCTGAAAGGTATTGGAGTTAACCGACACCCACTTGATGCCATACGCGTCGGCAGTTTGTTTGAGCTCGCTAAAGTCATCCACTTTATCCCACGGAAAATGCGGTGACACGCTGTCGGTACAACCGGAAAGTTCGTTGATTACGGCACAATCTTCCAGCTTCTCATAGATGTTACGCGGTTCGCCCGTGCCAGGAAAACGTGCAAAACGGGTACCGCCGGTACCGGTGCCCCAGGAAGGCACCGCAATCTGAAACGCTGCCGCTGAACGGGTGATCGTGTCGATATCAATGTTCTGCCGGGCCAGCTTTTCGCCCAGCGCGGCGTAGTCTGTTTCAAGCTCGGTGAGTAATTGCTGATTTTCGTTGTTAATCAGTGCTTCGTCGATTCGTCTTAACATAGTCGTTAACTCCTAGCGCAAGAAGGCTTCGTGCAGACCACCGTCTACACTGATCACCTGCCCGGTGGTTTTACTTAACTGCCCCGAAATCAGCAGGTAGGCTGCTTCGGCCTGATCGTCCGGCGTAATGGGTTGCTTAGTGAGAGTCCGCTGGGCATAAAACTCAGCGAGTTTGTTACGTAATGCTTCGGTAGACTCATCATTGCTAAACGCAATGCTGTATTTGGTCAGCGAGGAAATGACTCTGTCGCGGGGGAACATGTTACTGCCCTGCACTACCGTTGCTGGTGCCAGCGCATTAACGTTGATCAGCGGAGACAGCGTAACGGCCAGTTCGCGAACCAGATGGTTGGCGGCGGCTTTACTGGTATCGTAGGCCAGAGAACCTTTTTTCGAGACTGCACCGTTAACACTGGTGGTAAGCACCATAGCGCCTTTAAGGCCCTGGCGTTGCCAGATCTTCTGCGCTTCAGAGGCCACTACATAACCGCCTTTAACATTCACGCCAAAGCTCAGGTCGAAGATTTGGTCGTTCTTGGCCATATCCGCCCCTTCGGCTACAAACACCCCAGCGGTAACAATCACTTTATCGATGCCACCGTAGGCCAGCAGCACCTTTGAGAATAGGGCTTCAACGGTGTCCCGTTGAGTAATATCAACCTGCAGTGCGATAGCCGGACCACAGGCGGAGATGCCAGAGCCTGCTACGCCAATGCCCTGACCATAAATCTCAGTTAGCTCGGCGGCTGTGCTTTCTGCACTGCTATAATTTAAGTCTGCGCACACGACATGGGCGCCTTCCCTGGCCACGCGATGGGCCGTCGCTTTGCCAATACCATCACCGGCACCAATGACCACTACAACGTCTCGCGCCAGCGACTTTTCAGCCGGCATACGCTGTAACTTGGCTTCTTCAAGTGCCCAGTATTCAATATCAAAGGCTTCCTGTACTGGCAGCGCGGTATATTCTGAGATGGCCTCAGCGCCACGCATTACCTCAATGGCACAGTTGTAAAACTCTGCCGTTACCCGCGATTCACTTTTGTTTTTCCCCCAGGCAATCATGCCAATACCAGGTATAAGAATGACCGTTGGGCTGGGGTCGCGCATGGCCGGAGAATCGTCGTGTTTGCAGCTTTCATAATACGCAATGTAGTCTTCGCGATACTGCTGCAGGCCCGCTTTAAACTTGTCGATTAACTGGTCGAAATCGTCGTGCTGCGGGTCGAAGTCAACCAACAACGGCTTAATTTTGGTGCGCAGGAAATGATCCGGACAGGAGGTGCCCAGCGCGGCCAGTCTTGGCGCATCCGCACTGTTGACAAAACGTAAGGTAGCTTCGTCGGTTTGTACCGTAGCGATAAATTTAACTTTGGTGGAAATCATGCCCCGGGCAACCGGCAGAAATTCCGTTAACAAGCGTGTACGACTGCTCTCATCGAGCGGCGCGTATTTCTGACCGCCAAAGGTCATGTCACCTTTATCGTGTTGTTCGATATAGCGGGCGGCCGTTTCAATCACCCATAACGAGGTTTCATAACAGCTTTTACTCTCGCCTGCCCAGTTAGTATGGCCGTGCTGGCCAAGCAGAATACCCACAATATCCGGGTTCTCAGCGTAAGTGTCTTCACACAGTCTGGCCGCTTCCCAGCCAGGACGCATCCACGGGACATAAGCCAGTTTGCCGCCCCAAATTGTGTCGGTCAGGGCTTTTTGATCTTTACACGATGCCACCGAAATCACCGCATTGGGATGCAGGTGATCAACGTGTTTTTCGTTAATCATGGAATGCAGAGGCGTATCAATCGATGAGGCACGCGGATTCAGGCAAAAGTTGCAGTGCTTAAACATGCCCACCATGCGATCTTCACCGGCAGACTTATAGCCTTTATCCGGATAGGCCTGATAAACCTCATCCAGCGCCTGCAGTTTGGCCTCATACAGTGACGAGAAGTTCTCTTTTGTGGAAGTACGCAAATCGCCGCCGGAACCTTTTACCCACAACACTTCAACCTGCTCGCCGGTGAGTGGGTCAGCTTCCATTAACTTTGCCGAGGTGTTGCCTCCCCCGGTATTTGTGATGCGCTGATCCTCGCCCAGCTTATTTGAACGGTAGACCAGATTATCGACGGGACTTAGCTCGTCGGCGATGTGATCTTCCCATAAATACTTTACGTGCTGATATTCATCCGGCTGATACGGCATAACAGTGTCCTGTGAAATCAAAAAATCGAATTTGGCTTTATATTGCATTTAAGCATCAATATAAAAATCAATATACATCCATATCAATCTATGTCAATCAAATTCAATCATAAAGTAACAAATTAGTTACATTAATTTTAAGTATAGGGGCAATAAAAGGGAGTAGAGGGAACAGACACGCATAAAGAAGCCGGCAAAGCCGGCTCTGTTAGCATGTGAATAAGGGACGCCAAAAGGGTTTAGCCGCAGGCTTCGACCACCACAACTTTAACATCGTGCTCGCGAATTTTATCCAGCGCCTTTGGATCGGCATTGCTGTCGGTAATAATAGTGTCCACAGCATCGAGCCCGCAGAAGATCAGGTTACCCTTAATGCCTATTTTACTGCTATCGACCAGGACAATCAGTTTGTCAGCACGCTTTCTGAGTTTTTGTTCGGCCAGTATTAATAGCGGATCGGTTTCCATAACGCCGAACTCGCTGACCCCGGGCGAGCCCATAAACATCTTACTGCCACGATAGTTTTGCGTGGTATCGTTTTCAAAAGAACTGAGAATGATACTCTGCTTACGGTACACCTCGCCGCCAGGCAAGGTGACCTGATTCTGGCTGTTTTCCAGCAGTTCATGGGCCAGCACAAAGGAATTAGTGAGAATGTTCATCCGCCTTTCGGCCAGAAATTCTGACATCATAAAGGTTGAAGAGCCGCCGTTAATAATAATAGCTTCACCGTCTTCACACAGTTCGGTAGCGGCTTTGGCAATCATTCGCTTGGTGTCGGTGTTACGTTCCCTGTCAACTAAAAACGCGTTCCCGGAAATTTTTATATTCGACACAGCGCGATCGTCCAGCACCTGGGCTCCGCCGCGGATTTTCTTGATTTTTCTGGCATCCGCCAGCTTATTTAAATCACGGCGAATGGTGGCTTCAGAAGAATCCAGCTGGCTACACAGGTCTCTCACACTGACAAAAGTACTTTCATCCAGAATGTCCAGAATCAGCTGATGGCGCTGCTTTTCAAGCATTATACTGCCCTTGTATTCGTTATTGTTCAGGGAGTTAATATAGTCACCTATTTGCTCACAATCAATCATCACGGCCAAATTATGATTGATTGTGATGATTCTTTACGACTAGTGCTGAACCGCTTTGGTGGCAATAGCGTGATACCACTGCGCCTTATACTGCGCCAACTGACTAAAAGTAGCCGGTGAACAAGGTACCAAATCGGTAACCTGTTGCTGCCTGTGGTTAAAGTGCATTAGCGCCGCGGCGCCCATCACTGTACCAGTGTTATCGGACGACAGCATAACCGACTGATGCGGCCGCAGCTGAGCAACCAGTTGGCACAATACCGGGTTCTTCAAGAATGCCCCCTCAATATAAACCGGCCCGTTGGCATTCAGATCATTGAGGCGCTGATCGATCATTAGTGCGCAATACAGAGTGGCAATAGCCTGGGGGGACGGCGGCTTTGCCGGGCACAGTAAAGCCGGTTCAGCATGCCCAAAGGGACCATTGCCGTGACTGAAGTCAGGGGTGACCATCCAGTGCTCATCAATAGCCTGTTGAATAGCAGCAGGCTCGGCATGCATGCTGATATCTCCTCCCAGCAACTGACAAATGGTTTCATACTCGCGCCCGCCCATAAACCTCGCACAGTTTACCGGCCGACCCAATACATCCACATTGGCCAGCGTGTCCCGGGCCGCTTTCAGGTGATCTACCGGCCGGTTCGTTTGCATAATAATGGTCCAGGTTCCCGAGGAAATGACATTCAGGGTCTGGTTACTGTCATTATCATCTGGCAGATACCGCAGCAGGCTGGCATTACTATCGTGGATCCCGGCAAAAATTCTACAAGTCTCTGATAGCCCCGTTTGCTGCGCTACCGGCTTACTCACACAGCCAAGTTCATCCCAGGCATTTTTTAGCGGCGCAAAGTACCTGCGCCAATTGCAGTGGTCTGCCAGAGCAGAATAGTCCTGCTGCTGCGGTTGCCATAAGTCGGTATGGCAACCTAAAGATGTGACTTCACTGGCCGGTTCGCCGCCCAGCCGCCATGCCCAGTACTGCGGGTACATGAGAATATGGGTAGCGCTGGCAAACTCCTTCGCAAAGGTCTGCTCCAGCCAGAACAGTTGACGCCCCAGATTAAGTCCTGCGGGGAGTTGCGGTGACAGCGTTTCAGAAAAGTCGGGGCGCACACGGGCATAGCTTTCCTCACACTCTTCCACGCCAGCGAACTCATAGTCGACTACCGGCAGGACCAGCGCTTTATTCCGATCTGTTGCATTGCCATCTATCAATGCGGCAGTCGCGCCATGGGTGGTAACAACCACAGCCGCTATATCGGATGTGCGAGGATAAGCGCTCAACGTGGAACAAAGCCAATGCCAGATCCCATCGGTATCGGCATGGGGATAAAGCCCCTCCCGCGGTGCATTTTTGTTGGTAAAACAGGCCTGTTGCTGACCGTTTTCAAGCACCAGCAGCTTAATATGCGTTTTACCAATATCCAGAACGGCGCTCAGCATTAAGACTCCCAACGGACAAAGCCGATACAACTACACAAGCAAAGACAGCCCGAACAGACTACCTTCTGTTAACAATACTGAAACAAATTACACAAAAAATCACTTTCAATCAATATCAATCATAAAGAAAGGCAGATTTAACATTTAGAAATGTTGGCGACGTGACACAACTCATTCTTAGTTATGTAAAAGCGTGCCTCTGTTTCCCGGGGGATACGGTAGCGCTTACCTGACGCTGCTATAGTTAATCTAAGGCGAGTTGTATTCACAAATACTGGGCTTACCTAACCAGCCCTGGTTCAAAGGAAGAACATGCGAGATAAAGAAAAGATAGCCATTTTCATTGATGCCGATAATGCCCCCGCAGTAAAGATTGATACGGTTTTATCAGAACTCGCCAAGCATGGTGTGGTGAATATCAGAAAAGCCTACGGAAACTGGAAAAATCAGAACTTAAAAACGTGGGAAGACCTGCTTCACGAATACGCCATACAGCCTGTACAGCAATTTGATTTAACCAAAGGCAAAAACGCCACAGACATAGCACTGGTGATCGATGTCATGGATGTCCTCTATACAAAAGACGTTGACGTTATTTGTTTAGTCTCATCAGACTGTGATTTTACTCCCCTGGTAACCCGATGCCTCGCAGAAGGAAAATTTGTAGTCGGTTTTGGTGAGCGTAAAGCACCAAAGCCTTTCGTTAACAGCTGTTCCCGGTTTCTTTATCTAGACAAAGAAAGTGATCCGGATGCTGAAGCTACGGTTCAAACACAACATCAAAAATTAAAAAGTGATACCAAATTAATGAATCTGCTCAGGCAGGCCGTTGATGCGGTAAGCGAGGAAAACGGCTGGGCACAGTTGGGTCTCATCGGCAATCACATCTCCAATCATACTTCATTCGATCAACGAAATTACGGCTTCAAAAAACTCAGTGACTTGTTCATGGCCATTGATTTATTCGAACACAAAAAATCCAAAAGCGGCTTACTTTGGATTCGTGACAAAAAGAAAGCGAAAGAGTCTTCAAAATTAATAAAGGGCGGGCACACCATTGGGTCCTGACGGTGTGCCCGAGGCTATCAATCAGCCAATGCCAAGTTCTTTTAACTTTTTATCCAGGCCCGGATACACACGGCGCGCATTACCGGAATACACTTGTTTACGTTGCTCATCGCTGAGGTCGAGCGCGTCGATATAGCGTTTGGTGTCGTCAAAGTAATAGCCGGTTTCCGGGTCGATACCGCGTACCGCACCAATCATTTCTGAGCCGAACAGGATATTATCGAGATCAATAACTTCAAATAGCAGGTTGATGCCCGGCTGGTGATAAACACAGGTATCGAAGAACACGTTTTTCATCATGTGTTCACGCAGTGGTGGTTGGTTGAGCATATCGGCGAGGCCGCGGTAACGCCCCCAGTGGTATGGCACCGCACCACCACCGTGAGGGATTATAAAGCGCAGCTCCGGAAAATCCCTGAACAGGTTCCCCTGAAGCAACTGCATAAAGGCCGTGGTATCGGCATTCATATAGTGTGCGCCCGTGGCATGAAAATTCTCGTTACATGAGCCCGACACATGGACCATGGCCGGGACATCCAGCTCTACCATCTTTTCATAGAAGGGATACCAGCTTTTGTCAGTCAATGGTTTGGATGTCCAGTGACCGCCGGAAGGGTCCGGGTTAAGGTTACAGCCCACAAAGCCCAGTTCGTTAACGCACCGCTCCAGTTCTGCGACGGAGTTTTTAATCGGTACGCCCGGTGACTGGGGTAACTGACACACGCCAATAAAGTGCTGAGGGTACAGATCAACCACCCTTTTGATCAGGTCGTTGCAGGCGCTTGTCCATTGCTTTGAAACTGCTTCATTGCCAACATGGTGAGCCATGGCTGACGCCCGGGGTGAGAAAATGGTCATATCGGAACCACGTTCAATTAACAAACGCAGTTGGTTTTTTTCAATGCTTTCCTGAATTTGCTCATCACTAATATGAGGCACTTCGGGTAGCGCCTTACCATCCTGATAAGCTTTTAACTGCGCGTCGCGGAACAACTGAAGGGGTTCCGGCGCCGTAGTGTAATGGCCATGGCAATCAATAATCATAAGTAGTGCCTTTTTCTGTACTAATAAAATTAATCTCAGGCGAATGCTGCATCAGGGATCATGACTTCTCCCCGCATCAACAAACGCGCGGTGCGAAGCAGTGCTGCGCGTCGAATGTGTAACGTCGTCACCGACTCAGCCCCTTCCACCTCCATGGCCACAGTGAACTGCCCGGTGGGGTGCTCGATATTCAGTGCGCTGTAGTCATTATTGTTGCCAAGGTAGCGATTACCCACCGCCCCTTTAATAACACAGGCCGTGGCAACGCTGACCGAGCCTAATACGCCAATAGCGTCGTGTACGCGATGGGGGATAAACGACCGCGTATTCAGTAAGCCCCCCTTCACCGGTGACGACACCAGAGTCATTTTCGGTACGGTTTTACCACTAACATCACCCAGGTTCATTTTCTCGCCAGCCTGCAACCGGATGGCTTCCACCTTGTCTTTCAGTGCGCTATTGGCTTCCAGTTGTTGCGGGGTTTCATTACCCTGTATAGCGAAGTCCTGTGCTTCCATCATCACTACCGGCATACCGTTGTCTATACAGGTTACCGTGATCCCTTCAAAGGTATCGGTAACGTTGCCGGTGGGCAGTAAAGCGCCGCAACTTGACCCGGCGATATCCAGAAAATCAATCAATACCGGCGCTGCCCCACCGGGAACACCGTCGATTTCAGCATCCCCCTCGTATACGGACTTACCTTCTCTTACCTGTACCTGTGCAACCGCCAGGGCGCCGGTATTAACCATGTGAATCCGCACATCGGTAACGCCCTCTGTGGCCTTCACTAATCCTTCATCAATGGCAAACGGACCTACGCCGGCCAGAATATTGCCGCAATTCTGCGCATCACTGATCACGGCCTTATCAACCACCACCTGTAAGAATAAATAGTCCACATCGGCGTCATGACGGGTCGACGGGCTGACAATAGCCACTTTGCTGGTAAGCGGGTGCGCACCGCCTACCCCGTCAATCTGACGGCTGTCGGGCGAGCCCATGGCGGCCAGCAATACCTTATCGCGAGCAGCGCTGTCTGCAGGCAGATCCTTTGCCTGGAAGTAAAGCCCTTTGGACGTGCCGCCACGCATCAAACTGCAGGGGATGGCTTTCACGCTTTTTTACCGCCGTTATGGTCTTCATAGGTCACGTAACGCAGGCCTTTTTCAGCCAGGCGTTCGCGCATGTTGTAGATATCCAGGCCGAGTTCGCCATTGGCTAGCCGAACCCGCTTTGACTCTTCGTTAGCGACTCGTTTGAGTACTTTTTCATGTACCTCATCGGCTTCCTCGCGGGCAACCACTACGACACCGTCTTCATCGGCAACCACCATATCACCGGGGTTTACCAGCGCACCGGCACAAACTACCGGCACATTCACACTGGCGATGGTCTCTTTAACCGTACCCTGTGAATAAATAGCTTTCGACCATACCGGAAAGCCCATG
>OJDQ01000245.1_pt1 | contig 27480 bp, 30 predicted proteins | sample 1592851 | NCBI WGS metagenome assembly OJDQ01 (sample SAMN05416774, study PRJEB24817) | seawater metagenome | isolation source: Sea water | place: Canada:Atlantic | collected 2013-07 | reverse complement strand
CATACGGACCTGTACTTAACGTCCTAGATACCTGAAACGTAGCACATTCTGATACTTATCGATGTATTTCTGATTGATGAGACCAATCACACCCGATTGCCGCAAATCGTCGAAGCATTCATCAAAGGCTGCGGCGAATGCGGGGTTCCGAAAAACCATCTTGTGCGGCGCCGGGTTAAAGATTGGCGCGAAACGAAAAGCATCAGACTGCGAGGGCCAGCTTTCACCGCGGCGCTTCTTGTTGAAGATTCTCCGATTCACTTCCGCGACCACGAATCCGTCGGCCAGGATCGCATCGACCCGGCCCATAAACAGTAGCCGGGAGTGAATGGTCTGATCGGCGATCTCGGTGAGGGAGGCGAATTCGGGTACATTGTCGCTGATTCCCAGCACATCGACCCCTTCGCGGAAGGTCACCACGTCAAGACCGGCGAGGTCTGTGAGCCTTTCGATCGGGCCTACTCGAGAATGATTGTAGAAGGCACCGTTCTGGTACCAGATGTAGGCGGATGTGGAATAACCGGGAAGACGCCAGTGCAAAGGTACTGTGGCAATAGCATCGAAGTCCTGACGATCCGTGTAGGTTCTTGCATGGCGCTCAAAAGGCTGCATGATGAATTCGGCCTCAAATCCGCACTCATCGAAAGTCGCCAAAACCAGTTCAATATCTCGCCCCTCGAGACTTGGCTCCGCTGCCCCCGGTATCTCAGCAGCAAGAACTGTTAGCCGCGGCAGTGGCTCCGAATTCGCGACCAGCGGGAACCCTGTCAGAAGCAATAAAAAACACTGGGCGAGCGTTGAAATCTTCAAACCGCTGTCTTCTCACCTCGGGCTAAAAAGTTCAGTTTTTGAACAATATCCTTATCCCGGCGTGCAGGCAATCACTCTGAGCAAATGCCTGCAAACCAGGATGCACCTCAGCCCAGGAGACACTCCTTGGCCTCATTGATGCGCGCCGCCAGGTAATTGCTGCCACCATGGTCCGGGTGAAGTTTTTGCATCATCCTTCGGTGAGCCTTGATGATCTCTTCGCGACTGGCTCCGGGCTCGAGCCCCAGGATGTCCAGCGCTTCGCTCTCGGTAAGCGGGCCGCTCGTATTGCCACTGCCGCCCGACGGATCGCTTTCAGAGGCCGCCTCATCGTCTGCTCGCCAGGAGTCTCCGAACCGGCGATCCAGGTAAGTTTCAAGTAGCCGGGCAGAATCCTCGTCCTGGCCGCGGCAATAGCGCAATAGCTCGAGGAACTCGCTTTCGCTTAGCTCCGCCAGTTCTCTCCCTTCCATCGGGCCCTTGATGATCTTGCCGCTCATGATTCCCGAGTCGTGGTCCAGAGTCATTTCCAGAATATCGCTGGAAACATGGGACTGGTTGCCCGACTTGGCCCCGGCACCGCCGGCCACGCGACCGAGCCCACCACGTAATAGAGATGGCAGCAGGCGACGCAACAGAGGATAGAGAAAGGCCAAACCGGCGAAGACAAAATGCAGTCGCCCGGTTACAGCCAGCAAGACGACGATGCCGATACCGGCCAGCAGAGCCAGCTTGAGAATGGCGGCATTGCGCTGACTGGCAGGCTGATTGCGCAACCACACCCAGGCCACAACCGCGACAACGATGGCAACAAGCGTTAAAGGCACTCAAATACCCCGGGCACACCGGCCCATCAATGGATTCTCACAAACACTATCGGATCTGTCTGGTCAGGCGTTTCACTTCCGGGGAACTACGGCTGGAAAAATCCTGCAGGGCCTTGGCTCCCCCGGAAGCATAGACCGCAACTGCCGCCATAAGATCCTTGAGCACCTGGGGGCTGTTACGGTCAAAGGGTGCGTATGCGCCCCCTGAAAGCTTGCTCACCTGCTGAAATACCGCCCTTGCATGGGCATCATTGCCCTCGTGAAACATGAACACCGGTGTGCGCAGCATTCCCAGTTCCCCGGCGGTGTGACAGAGCTCGTCCACCGGTTCCTCGCAACAGTCACCGATAAACACCACAGCTTTGACGGGCTTTGCACGGGTCTCTTTCACCGCGTGGGCCAATACCCGGCTGATCTGGGTGCGCCCACCGAGGCAGGAAACGCCGTTCATCAGATTCAGCAACTGCCCGGTTTCGGTCACAAACCCCGTGGCCTTGAACTCACCGAAGCCACGGTAGTAGCAGAGCTGAATGGCCAGGCCACCCAGATCCCGGGTTGCTATGAACAGTTCGCTCTGCAGATGGCAGGCCTGGTCCCAGGTAGCTTCCCGGCTTGCAGTCGCGTCCAGCGCGAAAATCAGCCGCCCCTGCCCGCCACCCTGCTTGGGCAACGTGCGAACCTCATTGATAAACTGGTCGATCGCCTGTTTGTCGGATCGGGTGCGTAGCTCTTTATCGGACATAGGCTCCTGAAAATTACGGCGGCTGAAAAAACTGACGCTAAAATAGTAGGGCATAGATCGCGCAATTCACAGGTTTGACGAGGGCAACGCATGGTGAAAACAGGGCGTTGGTACCGAATCAGGAGTGCCGCCAGATTCCGGCTTTTGCTCCTTGCTCCCCTTCTTTTGACCGCCATTGCGTTGCCAGGCGCTGTTCATGCCTCAAACACGTATTACCTGCTCTATCACCAATGGCAGCCTTACGATTGGCCCGAGAATGTGCCATTTGCCAACGAGGTCACCCGCTCGCAGCGAGGACTCGGCTGGCAAGCCCGGGGCTCTGCCAGCGTCTTCGGTATTGATTACGATTACCAGCCACTACGCATCCGTACAGGCGAGCCGGCCCACAACGGGCACCTGCATCGGTTAACCTCCGGTGGCGAATGGCGGCATCAGCTCTACCGCCTGGAAGCGCGGGCCGGCATCGCCGGTACCTCCAATATGTTCAAATATCAGGATTTTCACAGCGATGTCCTTAACGGGCGTGTCGCGGTCTTTCGGGCCGTAAACAGCTCCAGCGCCCTGAGCCTGGGTATCGGAGGCGATCACAGGTTCGGCTCTTTCCGTTGGCTTCCCAGAGCACGCTGGGAACAAAGCAACGCACACGGCCATTGGCTGGTAGACCTGCCTGTTCTGATGCAGTGGCAGAGCCCGGGGCAGGTTTGGGCGTTCCGGGTGGAACGAAACGGGGACCGTTGGGCCACGCTGGACAAGGACAGGGAAGTAGAAAGCGCGCTCTATTTACGCGAGTGGAGAACCCAACTGACTTATCGGGTGCACCAGGGGGGACAATCTTGGCCAACCATCGCTCTTGGTCTAGGAGCCAGTCTGGCTACCCGTGTCCAATACAAGGACCTGAACACGGGCACCGAGGATCTGAGCCTTGGGGATGCCCTGCTGGCAAGCCTCAGGCTCGATTGGTAGATCCAGGTTCCGACACTGGATCCAAACCGGGTATCAGCCTACCCGGTTGAGTGTTACGTCGATGTTGCCACGGGTTGCGTTGGAATATGGACAAACCTTGTGTGCTTCATCGATCAGCTGCTTGGCCTCGGCATCGTCCATACCCGGAAGGCTGATGCGCAATTCCACTTCAATGCCAAACCCATTGGGGATCTGGCCGATGCCAACCACGCCTTCAATGGAAGCATCTTCCGGCATCTTGAGCTTGTCGCGACCGGCCACAAATTTCATGGCGCCGATAAAGCATGCGGAATAGCCTGCAGCAAAAAGTTGCTCCGGGTTGGTCCCCTTGCCGCCGGCACCGCCCATTTCTTTCGGGGTTGCCAGCTCTACATCAAGAATGCCGTCTGACGAAATGGCACGGCCGTCACGACCACCGGTTGCTTCTGCATGGGCACGATAGAGCACTTGTTCGATAGACATAACACTTTCCTTTTTCCTTCGAATTTGAACAGAAATACCTTCCGAGGCATTTCCGCGCGACGATTTTCTAAACGACGCGTCGCCCCGTTTTATGCGATAGAAATGGTTAACTGGATCAACCCGCCAGCGCGGCCCGCACTTTCTTGCTCAAATGGCCCATCTCAACCCGGCCAAGCACCTGGGGTTTCAATTCATTCATCACCTTACCCATGTCCTGCATGCCTTGGGCATCCGTTGAACTGATGGCCATCCGAATCAACCCGTCAAGATCATCCTCGCTGAGAGCCGCCGGCATGAACTCCTCAATGATCACCATTTCCGCTCGCTCTTTATCGCCCAGTTCCTCGCGGCCGGCTTCATCGTACTGACTGGCAGCGTCGCGGCGCTGTTTGAGCATCTTGTCCAGCACCTTGAGAACATCCTCGTCGTTGAGCTCGCGGCGCTCATCAATCTCAATCTGCTTCACGGCAGACTGGGCCATGCGCAAAGTAACCAGGCGGGTTTTATCCTTGTTCCGCATTGCTTCTTTTACCGCGCTGTTCAGTTGTTCCTTAAGGGTTGGTGCCGTCATTGCTGATCTCCTGTTGTTTGGCTTTGTTCTGGTTTATGGGGACGAATCGGGAATAATGCAAAGGGTGGGAATTCCATGATTCCTGCTGCACTGTAGAATGCAGACATCCGAGGAAAGAAAAAGGCGCCAGGAACAATGATTGATTTCCGCAGCGATACTGTGACCCGCCCTACCCCCGAGATGCGCGAAGCCATGGCCAGCGCCGAGGTAGGAGACGATGTCTATGGCGACGACCCTACGGTTAACAGCCTGCAGGCCTACGCCGCCCAGCGGCTCGGCTTCGAAGCGGCCCTTTTTACTGCCACAGGCACCCAGGCCAACCTGCTTGCCATCATGAGCCATTGCGGCCGTGGCGATGAGTATCTCTGTGGCCAGTCCGCTCACAATTACAAGTACGAGGGCGGAGGCGCCGCGGTGCTGGGCAGTGTCCAGCCCCAACCGATCGAGAACGAGCCGGACGGGAGCATTGATCTGGAAAAAGCCCGGGCCGCGATCAAGGCGGACGATTTTCATTTTGCCGTCACCCGTCTGCTCTCCCTTGAGAACACCATCGGTGGCAATGTACTGCCCCTTGAGTACCAGGCGCAGGCCCGTGCGTTCTGCGACGAACACGGGCTTCTTCTGCACCTGGACGGCGCCCGTATTTTCAATGCCGCCGTAAAATCAAACTGCGATGTCACCGAAATAACCCGGCACTACGATTCCGTCAGCGTGTGTCTGTCCAAAGGCCTGGGCGCACCGGTCGGATCGCTGTTGCTGGGGTCGGAATCATTCATCAAGCGGGCCACCCGGCTGCGCAAAATGGTGGGAGGCGGCATGCGCCAGGCCGGCATTCTGGCCGCCGCGGGACGTATCGCGCTCGAAAAGGGGCCGCTTAGACTGCTCGAGGACCATGAAAACGCCGAATACCTGAGCAACGGCCTGGCAAAGATTCCGGAACTTGAGGTCAACCCGGCCAGTACCCAGACCAACATCGTTTACGCAAGGTGCAAGGCGGGCCAGGCGTCACAGCTGAAAGACTACCTGGCCGAACAGGGCATCCTGATTACGGCCGGAGACCCGATCCGCTTTGTGACCCACCAGGATGTCAGCCGTGAGGATGTCGACACGCTGCTGACGGCCATCCGGCAATTCTACCCGTCCTGACCGGATACTCTCGCTCAAAAAAGGGCCCCTCAATGGGGGGCCCTTCCAGCGTCACCTGATATCAGCCTGGGGTTACACCATCTTGCCTTCGGCAATCAGCAAGCGGCGTTCATGATGAAGGCCTTTGAACAGGCTGTAGGTCATCACCAACAGCACCAGCGTAAACGGCAGCCCGACACTCAGGGCGCCAGCTTGCAGAGCGTTGAGGGCTTGTTCACCGCCAACGAACAGAAGCACCCCGGCAATGGTCCCTTCAGTGACCGCCCAGAAGATGCGCTGGGCTTTCGGGGCATCGGTCTTGCCGCCAGACGTGATGCTGTCAATCACCAGGGAACCGGAATCTGAGGATGTGACGAAGAACGTCAACACCAGAGTGATCCCGATAAACGAGGTGATTCCAGACAGTGAGATATTTTCCAGCATCTGGAACATGGCCAACGACACTTCGGTAAGACCCTCGGAACCCAACACGCCAATATCGTTCTGGACCTGATTAAGCGCCCCGCCTCCGAATGCGCTCATCCAGAACAGAGTAATGATGGTCGGGATGATCAGAACCGCCGTGACGAACTCACGCACCGTGCGACCATGGGAGACCCGCGCGATAAACATACCTACGAACGGTGACCAGGAAATCCACCAGGCCCAGTAGAAGACCGTCCAACCATGGAACCAGGTGGTGTCTTCCTCGCGGCCAAAGGGATTACTGAGCGAGAACATATTGGACGCGTAGGAGACCGAGGTATCCCAGAGCCACTGGAACACGGCAAGTGTGGGGCCGGCAAATATTACAAACAGAAGCAGCAGCCCGGCCATGATCATGTTCGCGTTACTGAGAATCCGGACACCACCATGGATCCCCCGAATCACGGAGAGGGTAGCAACAGCCGTAACGCCGGCGATCACGCCTACCTGAATATTCAGGCCGCCCTCAATATCAAACAGGTAGGAAATACCGGATGCCGCTTGCTGGGCGCCAAACCCGAGCGAGGTTGCAAGACCAAAGATGGTCGCCAGTACCGACACGGTGTCGATGACATTACCGGGCCATCCCCACACCTTGTCTCCCAGAATTGGAAAAAAGGCAGAGCGAATGGTTAGCGGCAGGCCTTTATTAAAGGCAAAAAACGACAGCGAGAGCCCGACAATCGCGTAGATTGCCCAGGGATGCAGACCCCAGTGGTACATGGTTGCGCCCATCGCAAGGCGGGCACCCTCAGCAGTGTTTGGCTCAACACCGAGGGGCGTTCCATACCAGTCGGTGTAATAGGCCACAGGCTCGGCAACCGACCAGAACATCAGCCCGGTACCCATACCAGCTGCGAACAACATGGCAAACCAGGACAGCAGAGAGAACTCTGGCTTGGCATCAAGCCCGCCAATCCTAATCTTGCCCACCGGCATGAAAATAAGGGCCAGACAGAAAACAACAAACAAGTTTGCGCTGAGAAGAAAGCCCCAGTCGAACACAGCAATCGCACCATTCTTGGCGCTATCGAGCAACTCCTTTGCACCTGCGGGGAAAATAAGTGTTCCGACAACGAAGGCAACAATCAGGATTGCGGTTAACGGAAATACGATGTTGTGGATATCGAAGCCGAACTTCTCGATATTATCCTGACCGGCTACATAGTCGGTCTGATAATCGTCTGAAATGACGTCACCCAATGTGAGGACTCCTATGACTGCATAACCCGGCAGTCGGTTGGAAAGTTTACCTCTCTAAGTGCCACCCCAATATTTTGAACTCTAAGAATTAAAATTTCCAACTCTGTTAGACTTGTGCGCTACGAATCCTCGCAACGCCTGAAGGTTCCCGCTGATGAAACTCAACCCCTTTAACACCCGCATCGGTCTGGCTCTGGGAGGCGGCGCTGCCAAAGGCATTGCGCACATTGGTGTGCTGAAAGCGTTTGAAGAAGAGCAAATCAAGATTCATTGCATTTCGGGTACGAGCGCCGGCGCGCTTATCGCGAGCTATTACGCTTTCGGCCGCCCGGCGGAATCAATCCTCAGCATTTGCTCAACGCTGAACCTCTCCAAAATCATCAACTTTACCTTTGAGCGCGGCGGGCTGTTCAGCACCAACGCCATTCGGGAGATGATTCACCGCGATCTGGGCGATGTCCGGATCGAGGACGCCGAGATTCCGCTGGCCATCTGTGCCACGGATATCGAAACCGGTGAACAGCTGATCTTCCGGGAAGGCAATCTGGCGGATGTCGTGTGCGCCTCAATGGCGGTTCCCGGCCTGTTTGTACCTGTTGAAATCGATGGGCGGATTCTGGTGGACGGGGGGCTGGTGGAAAACGTCCCCATTTCGCCATTGGCCAAAATGGGTGCTGGTATTACGGTGGCCGTTGATCTCAGCCATGTCAGCCGTTATCCGAAGCCGGACAACACCTTCGATGTCATTTCCAACGCCATCAACATTGGCATCGATTTCAACACCCGCAAGCAGCTGAAGCATGCCGACATATCGGTACCTCTGGACCTGAGCGACTACAGCCTTACCAATAACGCCGACCGCGTTGACGAGCTTTATCGGGAAGGCTATCACCCGATGAAGAAGAAGATCCGCCAGGTACTCTGGTACAAACGGATGCATGTTGCCATCAGCCTTCTGAAAACAACCCGAACGTTGATGCCCTTCAAGGTGCCCGAGATTCTGAAGGAGCTCAGGCGCCACGGCTTTGCGGTGCGCAATCGTAATTAGCCACTTAATCACCGCCAGCGGTGAACCAAAACGCTCTTTGCAGACTACTCTTCACACCCGACCATTTTTCAATGCGAACGGAGCTTGCGCATGATTACAGTTCACCACCTCAACAATTCCCGCTCACAGCGCGTTCTCTGGATGCTGGAAGAACTGGGTGTTCCCTACGAGATCAAGCATTACCAGCGAGATCCCAAGACCATGCTGGCCCCCGAAAGCCTGAAAAAGGTGCACCCGCTTGGAAAATCCCCGGTGATCACAGACGGCGAACTGGTGGTTGCCGAATCCGGTGCCATCATCGACTACCTAGCGCACACCTACGGCAAAGACACCATGCTCCCGGAGAGCGGGGGGCAAGCCTGGCTCGACTACACCTACTGGTTGCACTACGCCGAAGGCTCATTGATGCCGCCTCTGGTGTTGCGCCTTGTCTTCGAAAAGGTCAAAACCAGCCCGATGCCGTTCTTTGTTAAACCTGTCGCCAAAGGCATTTCGGACAAAACCAACGAGATGTTTATAGGCCCGATGATCAAGACCCACCTGGATTTCGTGGAAAGCCATCTGGCGAAGAACACCTGGTTCCTGGGGGACAAACTGAGCGCGGCGGACATCCAGATGAGCTTCCCGCTTGAGGCTTCCGTAGCCAGGGGCATCGTCGGCAGGAACCGGCCTCACATCAGCGGATGGGTCAAACGCGTTCATGCCCGACCGGCTTATCAGAGGGCGCTCGAGAAAGGCGGTGATTACGACTTCGCCTGAAGACCGGCGATCCGATTGTGGCTAAAAGGAGTACCAAATACTGAATTCACGGATGGAGATACTGGAATGAACGAAGTTCGCAGAACCACGCTACCCGTTGTGGAAATGGCGAAAAGCAACGAAGAGTTCCGGCAGGTATTATGGACCGGAGATCATACACAACTCGTTCTGATGGCAATTCCCGAAGGCGGCGAGATTGGCGGTGAAGTTCACGAGGGACATGATCAACTGCTTTATTTCGTCTCGGGCGAGGGAGAAGCGACGATCGGCGAAACGAAGGTTCCTGTAAAGGCGGGCGACGTCAGCATCGTGCCCTCGGGTACCTTTCACAACTTCCGTAACACCGGAAACGGCATGCTCAAGCTTTACACAACCTACTGTCCACCAGAGCACGCCCCGGGAACCGAGCATGAAACCAAGCAGGAAGCGGATGCCGCGGAATGAATCCGCGGCCTACAGTCGCTTCAAGAAATTATCCAATGCCTGATTAACCGGATCCGGATGCGACAGATTTGCGGCGTGCCCTGCACCTGGAATCACGATCAGTTCGGCATCCTACGCTCTTAGCAGTCTGTCCATCTGCCAAGAGGCGCTCGGCCAGGCGATGGTCTAACCTTGATCCTGCATCTCGTTGACTGCGGCCTTTTCTGGCTCAGGAAGCGTACACCCAAAACAAAAACAGGAACCGGGGACCGTATGATTTTTGATTACATCATTGTAGGTGGCGGATCGGCTGGCGCCGTGATGGCGGCGCGATTGAGTGAGGACCCCGATGTCAGCGTCTGTCTCCTGGAGGCAGGCGGCAAGGGCGATCACTTGCTGACCCGCGCGCCAGCTGGTGTGGTCGCAATCATGCCCGGCCATGGCAAGATCAATAACTGGGCGCTCAATACAGAGCAGCAGCCCGAGCTGGCCGGGCGTCGAGGATTCCAGCCCAGAGGCCGTGGGCTGGGTGGTTCCAGCCTGATCAACGCAATGCTTTATGTGCGTGGACACAGCGCGGATTATGATGGATGGGCCGAGCTGGGTTGCGACGGATGGGGATGGGACGATGTTTTGCCCTACTTCCGCAAAGCGGAATGCCATGAAGGTGGAGCCAGCGAATACCACGGGGCCGATGGCCCACTGCATGTTTGCAAACAGCGATCACCAAGGCCCATTTCCGAAGCCTTTATCGAAGCGGCTAAAGAGCACGGCTATCCCGCAAGCGACGACTTCAATACCGGCGACAACGAGGGCGTTGGCCTCTATGAAGTTACCCAGTTTCATGACACCGAACGCAATGGTGAACGCTGCTCCACCGCTGCGGCGTATTTGTATCCGATCATGGAACAGCGCAACAACCTAAAGGTTGTGACCGGTGCCCGTGCGACCCGAATTCTTTTTAACGGAAAACGTGCTTCCGGCGTTGAGTATCGTCTCAAGGGCCAATCGCTCACGGCCTCAGCAAACCGCGAAGTCATCCTATCCGCCGGTGCCTTCGGCTCCCCGCAGTTACTTCAGCTATCCGGAGTGGGAAATCCCGACGACATCCTCCCGCATGGAATTCCCATGGTTCACGAGCTGCCGGGCGTCGGCCGAAATCTGCAGGATCATCTGGATTTCATTCTGGCCTACAAGTCCGCGGATACCGATAACTTTGGCTTCAGTTTAACGGGCATGAAAAACATGCTTCGCCATTCCCTCCAATGGCGAACGGATGGGACGGGTATGATTGCCTCGCCCTTTGCAGAGGGGGCGGCATTCCTGAAGTCTGACCCGGAGCAGAACAAGCCGGACCTGCAGCTGCACTTCGTCGTCTCCATCGTGGAGGATCACGCCCGTAAACTGCATTGGGGACACGGCTTCAGTTGCCACGTCTGCAACCTGCGGCCGAAATCCCGAGGGCGTGTTTTTCTGCTCAGCGCCGACCCAATGGCCGATCCCGGCATCGACCCCAACTATTTGTCCGACCCGGACGACCTGAATCTGACTATCAAAGGCGCAAAAATCACCCGGGAGATTCTCGAAGGGCCTGCACTCTCGCCGTACCGACAATCCGAAATGTTCGGCGTTCACGACGGCATGAGCAATGAGGAATGGGAACGCCACATTCGCGCCCGTGCGGATACGATCTATCACCCGGTGGGCACCTGCAAGATGGGCATAGATGATCTGGCCGTGGTTGACTCCAGCCTCAAGGTTCACGGACTTGAGGGTTTGCGGGTGGTCGACGCTTCGGTCATGCCGACTTTGATTGGTGGTAACACCAACGCCCCGACGATCATGATTGCTGAAAAGATCGCCGATACGATTCGAACCAGCGGATAAAGGCCTCACTAAAGGTGGCAAAATGACAACAAAAGACAAACCAGTTGCTCTAATCATCGGGGCCGGAGACCACCTCGGCTCTGCCATCGCCCGGCGCTTTGCAAAGGAAGGCTTCCACCTTGTGGTCACCCGCCGGCGCGGGGATCTTGATCTTCTCAGCTCGGAAATTCAGGCTCTCGGCTCGAGCGCGACAGCCATCCATTCCGATGCAAGGGACGAAGACCAGGTCATTGAGCTGGTTGAACGCGTTGAGTCAGAGCATGGCCCAATACGGGTAGCCGTCTTCAACGTGGGCGGAAACGTTCGATTCGATATCTGCGAGACCAGCACCCGGGTCTACCGGAAAGTCTGGGAGATGTGCGCACTGGCCGGGTTTCTGGTCGGGCGCGAGGTCGCAAAGAAAATGCTGCAACGCAATGAAGGCACTCTCCTCTTTACCGGCGCCTCCGCGAGCCTCCGCGGCGGACGCGGCTTTGCGGCCTTTGCCGGCGGCAAGCATGCGCTGCGCGCCCTGGCGCAAAGCATGGCAAGGGAATTGGGCCCGCAAGGGATACACGTCGCTCACGTGGTGGTGGATGGCCTCATCCGCAATGAAGCCACGGCAGAATTTTTGCCGGACCTCTATGCGAGCAAGGGCGAGGACGGCATTATCGAGCCCGACGAACTCGCGGAAATCTATTGGCAGCTACACAACCAGCCACGCTCAGCCTGGACTTTCGAGCTCGATGCGCGGCCTTTCTCAGAGAACTGGTAACGCCCCGGAGAAGCTGTGTCGGACTATCAGGAGCCGGGTATCAGCCGGCTCCTGTCGTTCCTAGACGTAGAAGTCCAGCTCCTCCTGGGATTTCAGAAGATCCCGCATCTTGATCGGGTCGTCACCGAAAAAGAACACAAGCCCCCAGTGAGTACCAAAAGCGGATCGGTCCGGAACTGTTTCCTCGGCAGGGGCCACCAACTCGTGAGACTCGAAGTAAGGATGCTCAATGCACTCTTTGGGCATTTCCAGTTTGCTCACCACGCGGCGTCTCGGATAAACACCGAAGCAGCCGGCATAACCTTTGGCATCGACCACTTCGCGGGGGAAGAAGGCATCGACCTCTTCCTTGGTGCTCTTGGGATCAAACACCAGCATGGAAGCCTGGTAGGCATTGAATCCATACGCGCGTTCAATCAATTCGAAGGCCTTGAACCCGGGTGGGCGATACGCAACTTCGCCAAAGTACATGGTGCCGTCGCTGGTTACGAAGTACTCCGGATGAATCAGACCGAACTGGATATCAAATGTTTTGACCAGCAACTCGATCTGCTTGGTGATTGCTTCGCGCCAGCTTTCAAGTTCCTTCGTGGCAGGAACAAATACCGAGTAACCCAGGGTGACGTACTCTGAAATATTCAGGAATTTGATTTTGCCATCGTGGATCCAGGCCTCAACGGCGAATTCCCAGCCACTCAGGTGACTTTCCATGAGAAGGGGGTATTCCTCGTCCGGAATCGTATCGATTTCTTCCAGAGTGCGGATCATGCGGTGACCCAGGCAGCCGGCTTTATCGAAGGCCTTCACGTGAATCGGATCGTCCGGGTCACCATCCAGTTTGAGCAGCGTCTGGTTAACCCGCTTCATGAAGCGAATGATGTCATCTTTTTCGTGGGCTTCTTCGAAAATCCCGACGCGAATACCACCAAGCTGGGCCCGACGTTTCATCAGCGCCTTGTCCCGGAACAAAATGGATTGGCCGTACATACGCGGATTATTCAACAGAACAGAGTTGATCGCGCCTGACCATTCCACCGTTTCCTCGAACAATGGGATTGCGACATCCACCCCTTCGGCTTTCAGCTTTTCAGCGATTTCCATTGACCGATCGTTCAGGCGAACAAAATCCCAGGGGATGAAGGGAATATTGTTGGCCGTGCAAAAATCGGCAGCCCAATCCGGGGCAACCACGATATAGCGGCGATCGAACTTCTGAGCCGCCTTGATCGCATTAATACTCCAGCCAAGAAGAGCAATATAGCCCTTGTTTGGGTCCTTGGGTGTTTCCGTTCCCAGAACCGAGTCCATGGAGGGATCGCGCCAGGCCAGCACTTCCTGCGACATTTTGGATTTCGGTGTGATCGCCATAAGTTAACCCTTTATATTCGAAATAACGCAAAGGGCATTGGCAACAACCCGATGCGTCAGACCAGAGTGTCCCAGCCAGACGCGGAAATTAGTTTCCATACACAACAATTTAGACCCTTACAGGCCAGGAAGCGAGCCTGTCCCTCCACTATCAAGACGATTGCGAAAGGATCTGGAGTCACAAGATGCAAGCATCCGAAGGGCTGCCTGCAAGGATTTTCCGTTTTATCCCCGTAGCCTGTAGAAAGGTTCGAGAACCGGCTTCAATCCTTTTGCATCGTCAATGAACAGCTGCAGATGCGGGAAGGGAATCTCTATACCGGCGGCATCCAGGGCTTCTTTCATCTGCTCGAGAATATCGGCCATGATTCTGGGCCGAACATCCAGGTTATCCGGCGTTATCCATACTTTGACTTCGAGGTTCACTGACGAATCACCGAGGCTTTTGAGCAAAACACGGGGCTCCATGCCAGCGCCCTGCAAAACTTCGGGATGAGCCAGCAAAACCGGCATCAGCACTTCCCTCGCCGCCTTCGCAGATTCCTTGTAAGCAATCCCCACGGGAATATTCAGGCGTGTCACGCCCTCTGCGCTGTAATTGATGATATCCGTGGAGGCAACACTGTCGTTTGGAATCATCGTGAAGATATTATCCCGGGTTCGCAGCCAGGTGGTTCGCAAGGCAATCTTCACCACTTTGCCTTCCTGTCCGTTGATGGTGACCCAATCACCGATTCGAAAAGGCCTTTCAATGAGCAGGGTGATACCCGCAATGAAATTGGAGAGAGTGGATTGCGCTGCAAAACCAACGGCAATACCGACGATGCCCAGACCGGCGATAATCGACACCACATCGAAACCAAACTGGGCAAGCACCGTTACCACCGCAAGGGTTGCGGCGATAACCGCAAACAGATTCTCGACCAGTTGCCGGATGGAAGGATCCATTCGATAGCGTGAAGTGCCTTCCTTGATCAGACGTCGGAAAACTACCCAGACAACGTAGAAACCGAGGACCATGAAACCCGCCCTCGCCATCGCCTTGAGAACCTCAGGCGAAACCCCGAATTGCGCAAGAATAACTACCAGCGCACCCAACCCGGCCAGATAGCGCAGGCCACTGCGCATCTGGATGTAAAGAGGGGTTTTCGTTCGCCGCTCACCCAGGCCCAGCCTGATGGCAGCGATCAGAATCAGATAAACGCCCAGGAAGACGCCAAGGTAGATTACAGAGACCAGCAGCTGGCCGAGTATCTGTACCAGCAACGCACCCCAGTCGAGATTCTCGCCTGACACTGCCTGAAAGGCATCGCCAAGATTTCGACGGAGCTGCTCAATCAAATCTGCACCGAATGATTCCATCATGATCTGCACGACACCTTTGCTGTCCATACATCAAGTAAAGGCGCGAATGGCATTTTGCTCAAATGCCGATCCGAGCCTCTTTGAAGCGTATGTGCAAGTTACATTGACGGATCACTCTGCAAGGTGCTCAATATAAGAACGACGACCTTGTGGAGGAGATAACAATGAAATGGATTGTGCTCGCAGTAATTGTCGCGATCATCGCCGTCTGGCTGTATCGGGGCAAACGCAAAAACTATATTGAAGATCCTGATGTGAAAACATTCGATGAGAAAGACTACTACCTCACATCGAATGATAACGCCTCAGATGACGAGTCCTCCCCCGATCAGAGCAATCCTCGTCACTGAGATGGGCGTTACTTTTTCAGGCTGATCTGCTTTGAACCCGTGGGGGATACTTGTCCGCTTTTGCCCTTGCCGACGTATTCCACAGATCCGCCCGCTTTCAAAAACGCGGCTGTCTGTTCTTCAATCGCAGCAGAGGTCAGGGTAACTTTCTCGGGTTTCTTGCTCATAGTGATATCCAGGTCGGGATGGCTTAATTAATATCGTAAGCCCTCCATTATACCTGAAGTGGCTAAAAATTGTTCGCTCCCTATAGACTACGCGCTTCACGCGCCTCAGCCAGGCTCCCCTTGTTCTCAACATTTGTATAACCGGCACGCTCCAGAGCCGATTTTGCTTTACCTGCCCTGTTGCCACTGCGGCAATAAAGATTAATCTCGGTGTCTTTGTCCGGGAACCTCTCGGTAACCTCCGCAACGATCTGGTCATGCGGAATCAGCGGGTCTCCATCTATGTGGCTTTGCCGATGTTCCGCCTCTGTGCGGACATCGATCCACACGGGCTTCGCGTGCGCTACTATCGGTGCCAGCGCAAGTGATAGCAGGATTAGCACCGCTTTCACTGAAAAAGACACTCTCATAACCAACTTGCTCCCTATTTCGAGGCTCTACAATTAGTCTATACGGGTAAACTTACCGGAGGAGTTCACCGCATGGAAACCGCTGACATCTTCCTGTCGCTGCTGTTTGGCTGCATCGGTTTCGCCTATTTCATGTATGGCCGGCGCAGGAAAAACATCGTCACCCGCTACTGCGGCATTGCCATGATCCTGTATCCCTACCTGGCCAGCAGCGCCTGGGAGATGCTGGCAGTGGGTGTAGGGCTCATGGTTGTGCCACGGTTTGTCGAGTTATGAATAGTGTGGGCTCAGCTCAAGCTCTAGAGGCGCTCAATAGCCTTGAGCAAAGAACTGAAGGCTCTGGAAAAGCTGCGCTCAGCCAATCGGTCCATTACCCCACCCAGCAGCGGCACCTGCACATGCCCTTCAGAAACCCAGGTAACCCGGGTCTGCTCACCTTCTGGCTTTAAAACAATCTCTCCCTTCGTGTGCTGAACGGCGAACGGGCTCGATTTTTCAATTTGATAATGCATTCGGTTTGGCCTCTCGAACCGGGTAATACGCTCAGTGAGCCCGAGCCGGCCCGCTCCGATAATTCTCAGGGCGCCAGTGCCATTTTTCTCGTCTCTACCCTCTTCAATCAGTAAAGACTTGCTAACCCCTGGAAACCGGGAATAGCGGGCGTGGTCGGAGATGGCTTCAAAGACTGACTCGATATCCTTCTCGAGAACTCGTTCGACATGAATGCGAAACATGGCTACTCCTCAACTTTGGGCTCACGGACAGGATACGCTCCCACTCCATCAAACGAGTGGGATTTATCGGAATACCCCTGTCTCGGCCAACTGCCGAATGATCTGAATCGTCTCAATGTCTGTGGCTACATAGGCCTGTTCAAGATACTGGTCATAGGGCATCGAATCACCGCGGTTCTCGATGCTCGCTGTTTCATACCGGAAACGGACAAACAGTGATGCCGGCTCGGGCTCTTCGATATCCATGACAAGTGTTGCGGCCGGGAGGTTGGCCGTTGGCTGAGTCCGGTACTCTATCCTCGCCTCGTGCCAGAAAGTGACTTCATCGACCACATGCAGTCCCGGCAGCTGGAGGCTACGCTTCAGGTAAGCCGGACCCTGATCCAGAATCTCGTAATCATCGACACCAACGAGGAACTTGTCCGGGCGCCGGGCCCTGAGCACCAGCCCCTCCCACACCTGGAATCGGGTCAGAACCGGTAGCTCTGGCTTGGTCAGGTCGTTTATCTGAACGATATGCTCGAACGTCATCTGGCCTCCTGTCGTGCGCATCGCAAGGCACGGTTTCAATCGCTCGCCTTTTTGCGATGAATGCCGGGTTATTAAAGTTCGATTCACGGTTTGGGTACGCGTTTAAAAAGTTAACAGCCTACAATTCAAAAGGATGATCACTGGAATGGTTCCAGTGCAACCTGATAGTCAAATAATTCATAAAAGGGGACGTTGAATCCCAGTGAACTATCGCCAACTCTTTCTTGCTCTGATCCTCGGAATCCTCGCCCTTGCGCTATGGGTGAGCCCAGAGTTCAAACAGATTGCCGCCGGCGTTGCCATTTTTCTGTTCGGCATGCTCTCGCTGGAGAACGGGTTTCGCCAGTTTACCGGTGGTTTTCTCGAGAGCGTGCTGCGTCGTACAACCGATACGATTCCGAAAAGCCTCGGTTTTGGCATCGTCAGTACCGCCATCATGCAGTCCAGTTCCCTGGTATCGGTGATCACGATTTCGTTTTTGAGCGCCGGCTTGCTTCCGCTGATCACGGGTATCGGCATTATCTTCGGCGCCAATCTTGGCACCACGACCGGCGCCTGGTTATTCGCCACCATCGGTATGAAAATGAGCCTTTCGGCCTTTGCCTTGCCGATGCTTGTCTTTGGCGTGGTACTGAATTTTCAGCAACCACGAGCCTGGAAAGCCTTCGGTGCAATTCTCGCCGGGCTCGGGTTTCTGTTTCTCGGTATCGATTTCATGAAGGCGGGCTTCGAAAGCTATCAGTCGGCTGTCGATCTGCGCGAGTATGCAATGGACGGTATCTCAGGACTTCTTGTCTACACAGGCCTCGGAATTCTGGCGACCGTCGTGATGCAATCCAGCCATGCGACGCTGGCGCTGACTCTGGCCGGTCTGGCCACGGGCCAGATTACCTACGAAAACGCTCTGGCCCTGGCCATTGGTGCAAATATTGGTACAACCGTCACCGCTCTGATCGGTGGTCTGGGTGCAAATATCACTGGCAAGCGTCTGGCAGGCGCCCATCTCCTGTTCAACGCGGTAACGGCGGTGATTGCCCTGGTGCTGATCGAGCCCCTGCGCTGGTCAGTGGATGCCCTGTCAGCCCTCATGTCGATCGCCGACGATGACTACACGGTCAAGCTCGCCGTATTCCACACCCTGTTCAACTGCCTTGGTGTTGCCATCATGCTGCCACTGATATCGAGAATGGCACGGGCACTCGAGCGCTGGCTGCCAGAGCGAGAGGAAGAGGTCGCCGCACAGCCGCGGTACCTGAATCAGGCTGCGATGGACTCACCCGATAGTGCAAACGCGGCAGTGCGCAGGGAGGTCTGGCACCTGTTCGATCAAGCCTTCGTTATCCTTTCCCATGGTCTCCACCTGCACCGCGAAAATATTCGCCAGAGCGATGACCTTGAAGCGATGATTAACAATTCCCGGGAACGCATCGATATCGACATCGACCTGATCTACCGACAGCGAGTAAAACGCCTGTACAACGCCATTCTCGACTTTATTTCCGGGCGAATGACCCGGGAGTCGCCGGCCAACTCCACCGAATCGCTTTATCGTCTTCAGCATGCTGCCGCGGAGATGGTCGAAGCCATCAAGCATGTCAAACACCTACGCAAGAATCTCACAATTTATATGGCGTCGGATAACGCCACGATTCGCAAAGAGTACAACGAGCTTCGGCTACGAGTCGCGATGGTACTGCGTGAGACCCATCGTTTTTACGAAGGCCGGTTTGAGGATGCCAGCGCAGCAATACTGGAGCTCGACGAGATCGCTGTGCGTGCACGAGTAGACCGCGAATCGATGGTCGGTCGTGTCACAAAACTCCTGGGTGCAAAACGGATTGATGCCGCCATGGCTACGTCTCTGCTAAACGACTCTGCCTACGCCAGCGAAACCGTCGATGCTATTCTGACAGGAACCCGCGAGCTCCTGACTGCCATGGATGTTGAAGCCGCTCGAACCACAGAGGAGCTGTCGGTGAGCGACGCAGGGCGGGCAGAAGTCATGCCATGACGAATTCCGATTAAGCTTTAAACAGAGAGGACGGAACAGTGGGTTTCAAGGATCTTGTGGCGAAGCTTGACGATATTCTGGGCGACCATGACAAGGGTAAGTCCCTGGAGCTTGAAGAACTGAAGCGGCTTGAAGAGCGGCTGGTGGAGAAACAGGAGAAATACCGCGACCGACTGACTTCCGGCGCCCCGGGGGAAACACCCGCTCAAACAGAAGTTCGCCTGCGAGTCGTTGAGGCGCAACTTGCCAAACTGAGAGAGCTTATGGAAGAAGCATCCCCCTGATCGTGAAGAAAAGCATAGCCGCTAACAGTCCCGATAATGGAACGGTGACAATCCAGGCAGCCACAATCCTGAACACCGCTGATCGCTTTACCAGCTCCTGGCGATAAACCTTTTTCAGACCCTTGCGATCGCTTTTCGAGATCGGTGCCGTGCCACCATTATTCCTCTTGAGGTTCTGTAGAAGTTGCCCCTTCTCCTCAAAGGAAGCTTCCTCGAACTCCTCCAGCACCCGCTCTACTTTCTCCCGGTCCTCTCCGGCATAGTGCGCCTCGATCTCATCAATCTTCTGGCGATAGGTCGTTTTGAGATGTTCGCGCAAAAAGCCAACGCCAAACACACCCCCTATCGCAATATGCGTTGAGCTCACCGGAAGGCCTAACTGACTGGCAACGATAACCGTAACCGCCGCAGCCATCGCTACGCAGAAAGCCCGCATCCGGTCGAGCTCCGTTATTTCCGAACCTACCGTGCGTATGAGCTTGGGGCCAAACAGTGCCAGGCCAAGCGCGATACCAAGTGCACCCACCAACAACACCCAGCTGGGAATCGCGGCCTTGGACGCTATTCCGCCCTGAAGCACGGCTTCATTGATCGCGGCCAGCGGGCCGACTGCGTTGGCAACGTCATTCGCGCCGTGGGCAAAGCTCAGAAGCGCGGCCGCAAAAATCAGCGGGATAGTAAAAAGGCCATCAACGCCCGCCTTGCTGTTTTCCACCTCGGCGGAGTGGCGGTGAATCAACCATTTTGTAAGCCACCACACGATGGCTCCGACGATTGCCCCCAACCCAACGGCGGGGAGTAACCCGATCTCGACAATCTTGCTTAATCCCTTCAACGCCAGATAGGTCGAAAAGACCCAGGCCATGATTGCAACGAACAGGGGAACGTTGTGTTTCGCAGCTTGGGCAATATCCCGCTTGTAGGTAATCCGGCGCTTGATAAGGTATAGAGACAAGGCTGCAATGGCACCGCCAAGCACCGGGGAAATAACCCAACTGGCAGCGATCTGGCCGAACTGGCCCCAATCAACAATGCCCGTGCCACCGGCAGCGATACCCGCGCCCATAACACCACCAACAATGGAGTGTGTCGTGGAGACTGGCGCGCCGACGTATGTCGCCGTATTCAACCACAGTGCAGCGGCAAGCAGCGCGGCTATCATGAGCCAGATGAACGTATCGGCATCGGCAATCAGAGCCGGATCAATAATCCCTTTTTTGATGGTACTCACCACATCGCCACCGGCGATAAGCGCCCCGCTGGCCTCAAAAATTGCGGCGATGGCGATTGCACCGGCCAGCGTCAGGGCCTTGGAGCCAACAGCGGGGCCAACATTATTGGCAACATCGTTGGCGCCGATATTCATCGCCATGTATCCGCCAATCATGGCCGCCGCTACCAGCATGACCATATTCGGCGCATCGGCCCCGATGGAACGGACATACAACATGATCCCCACAATGAAGATCACCGCCACGCCGATGCGAAGAACCTCGGCACGCCCATAACGTGTTGCCCGCTCTATGGCATTGATTTGCTCCAACTCCATAAACCCACCGTCACCGTCTCGATAATTGGTGCGACAATCGTTTAGCAACCGTTCGCTCCAATACACTGTAGACCAAAGCCGGGAAATCTGAGGCAGTTCAGTTCGCGGCGCTGAAGCCGACCGAGTTCAGGCCATCCCCAACGTCACAGAAAATGCAAAGCCATGACTCAGCGCAAAACAAAAAACACAAGAGTCAGGCATAAAATGATGTTTACAGCCCAGATGATCAACGAAGTTCGGCGCTTCAGGCTCATGCGGCTGATGGGATTAGTCATAGCTAAAACGCTCCGACAGGATACGGTGAGAGGGCGTACCCTTCTTGATCAGATGATCTTCAACGATATCCATCATGATCGACGGCCCGCACATCACAAAGAGCCATTCGCTGATCTCTTTCTCTGAAAACACACGATCCATAAGCTCTGCATCGATGAAACCCGTCTCTCCCTGCCAGGTTTCAGGCGGTTCCGACAGCACATAGACTACGTCCTGCTCACCCAACTCCTCACGATACGCAATCTGATCAATCAGCCGATTTCCATAGATCACCCTTACCTTGCGCGAATCGCCGGTGAGGCGCATTTGCCGAAGTATGCCCAGCAGCGGAGCAAGGCCAACGCCACCTGCGATGAGAGCGACCCCGGGTTCAGTGCGACCATCGACAGAAAGATTGCCATAAGGACCGTCAACGTAGGCGACGGTACCCGCCTCTATCTGGCCAACTGTTCGCGTGAAGTCGCCAAGCTCTTTGATCATGAAAGATACTTCAGCCCCGGACGCCGGTGCCGAGCAAATGGAGAACGGGTTTTCCTTCATCGAGAAGGGGCTGTGGCCGACATTCAGCCAGGCGAATTGCCCGGCCTGGTAATCAAGCCCCCGATGACCTTCGGGTTTTACGGTCAACTCCCATTGCTTTGGCGTCAACTGGGTGACCGAGGCCACACGCCAGGGACGAGCTTTCTGCCAGAGGGGAACCAACACGTAAACCGCAAGCAATGACCCGGCAGCCACACCAGTCATGACCAGCCAAACCCAGGTCATCACAGGCTCCGATCCATAACGCCCGCCATAGACGGTGTGGTGCAACAGAAGAACCGCAATCAAAAGCGCACCGATCCCGTGCAGAAGGCGCCATGCCTCATATTTGTAGTCCAGTTGGGTGCGCCCGATCGCCATTACAACAAGGCCCGCGAGAAGCAGATAGGCGGCAATACCTGTCGACAGAGCGGAAAAATCGGTCGTGAGCGTCAATTGGCGCGTTGGGTCCCAGGGGCGCTGACCACCGGTCGGAGTTCCCTGGTAAAGGAACGGGTGCAGCACGGCAAAGACCAGTGCCGTACGAGCCATGATCTGGTGAAACCGCATGGTCACATCCATTCCAACGCCATTTGAGATGGCCTTGAAACGGCCAGACAGGATGAACTCCATCAGGATCATCGAGAAGGCAAGGATGCCAAGACCGGATGCGAGTTCCTGATGGAACTGGCGAGGAGGCCCTCCCACCCACGCGGACAAGATCAAGGGCAATGTGACAGCAAAAAGGTAAACAAGGATCAAAAAGAACGGTTTCATCTATCCAGCCTGATTTACTTCCTCTGGCCTTGCAATCTAGTCTTCCACAGAGCCCCTGGCAACGCGGACGCAACGAACACACCCCGGCCTTGCAAGATGTGTTTTACTATAGCTCTACTTACCAGAGGACAGATTTCCGTGCCCCGTAAATCCTGGGTCAGCCAATTGCGACCTCAGAAAATACCATTCCGGCGCCGATTCGCTCGCGCTTCTGTTGCGTTGATCTTTCGGAAAACAGAAGACGGCGGCAAGGAGTTGCTCTTTATCCAGCGAGCCCGCCGGGCGGGTGATCCCTGGTCCGGCGATATGGCATTCCCCGGAGGCCGGCTGCAATCCGAAGACGCGTCCGCCCGGGCCGCGGCCCAACGGGAGACGTTGGAAGAAACGGGTATCGACCTCAGTCGCCATGGCCGTTACCTAGCCCGCTTATCAGACCTGATTACCCGCCATCACAGCCGCTGGCGTCCGATGGTCGTTACACCCTACGTGTTCGAATGGCGGGGGCCAAAGGCTGTCTCGCCTAATCATGAAGTCGAGCGGGCGGTCTGGGTCCCCCTGGACTACCTCGCTGCCGGCGAGAACCAAAGCCAACTCCCCTGGCGCACGCCCCTCGGAACCCTGAACCTGCCGTGTTGCCACTACCTGGATTCATGCATCTGGGGACTGAGCTACAGCATGTTGCAGGAGCTGCTGGAGATGATTTCCGAAACAGGACGTGAGCTGGAGCCGTGAGTCGCTCCTGTGCCAGCAGTTTCCTGCCCTCGCGACACCCAATAACAACGACAGAAGACTAAAGCCTGACAATCCCCTCACCCTGATCATGCAACCAACGCCGCCAGTCCAGCCCCAACATGGTTACACCGCCGATGTAATTGTCATCCACCAGGTAGTACGAGATGGTGCGGTCACCCCGGTTAAAGTTGTGCATCAGTCGCACCACAAAGTTACGGCTGGTCGGCTTGGAAAACAGAAAATAGACAAACTGGCCGGACTGAGCCCTCAGGCTTCCGCGCCCCGACAGATCTGAATGTCGCCACTTATTGCTGGGCAGTTTCAACAACTGGTCGATAGCCGCTAAACGGCCCTGCTCACGGGCTTGATCAACAACCCACTGGTTTTCGTGATGACGCTCAAAATACAAGCCCGACTCATCACGTTCCAGCATCTCCATTTGCTCCGCAAGCCCCTCATTCAGCCAGGCAGGCGCATAGGGAACGATTGTATCGACAACCGCATGACTCACTTCATGCTTGATCGTTTTAAAGGTGAGGCTTCTGTTTTTCTGCACATAGACGACGATCTGATGCTCGGAGGGGATGTAAAGCCCGTACGAGGCAACCGACATGCCCCTGTTCTTGCGAACCAGGTAGTCCCGGTATTCGGCACTGTTCTTGAAAATCAGGATATTGACGGGCACCGTCTCGTACATGTCAAAGGACATCACCCGGTCAAAAAACTCGTAGACATTGTTCACGCCGTCAACGATCTGCCGGTGCTCTTCCTCACTCAGCTCAATATCAACAGCTTTGACATCGATCTCAAAGCGGGACCATTTCGAAGCGCTCGGCTTCACATTGACCACTTCCTGCTGAACGCTATGATCCAGACGATCGCTAAAGTGAACCTTACCGTCTTCATCTACCCATTTGTAAATCTTTGCAGAGACTGTGCTTGCAAAGATCACGAACAGCGCAAACACAAAGACTGAATGGACTGCTTTCATTAACCTTTAACCCTATTAACACTGCGCTTTACCCTCTGGAGAGCGTAAGCAGTTAATGCGGCACGAATACGAGTGCGACCGAACAAACAGATTCTGAGCCCTACCCGACCAATATACTACTGCAAAATATGAAGAACGTGACCTAAGCTTTGTGAACGAAAACCTTAGCATTCACCTTCAGCATCAACGCAATCACCTGCGCCACGAATGCCAACACCGACAAACAACAACTAACCGGAAGGAAACCTCATGATTACCATAAAAACCGCATTGGTCGCCTCGGTGGCCGCAGCCAGTTTTATCGCAGCCGATGTTCATGCGGCGACCGAGTGGAACGTATCTTTGTGGGGAAAGCGCCGAGCTTTCACCGAAAACGTCGAGAAACTCGCCGAACTGGTTGAAGCCAAAACCAATGGAGAGTTCACCCTCAACATTTCTTATGGCGGGCTGTCCAAGGCAAGGGAAAACCTTGATGGTATTTCGTTTGGCGCTTTCGAAATGGCGCAGTTTTGCTCCTTCTACCACACCGACAAAAACCCGACCATCACAGTAACCGAGCTGCCTTTCTCACAAGACGTTTCTCTGGCTCGGATCAGCGACATCTATACCGAAGTGTTCAATCACCCCGAGGTAAAGAAAGATCTGGCCCGATGGAATGCCACCCTGCTGATGCCCACCCCACTGCCTCAGTACAACATCGTCGGTAAAGGAGAGCCGATCGGGACTCTGGAAGATTTTGAAGGCATGCGCATCCGTGGCCCGGGCGGAATCATGGGTGTGCTGGGAAAACTGGGCGCGGTCAAGACAGGGGTGCCTTTCGCTGAGGTGCGCCAGGCCATGGATTCCGGAGTCATCGACGCAGCCTCCTTCGCCCCCCACGCACACCTGGCCACCACAACTTACAAAGTAGGTCAGTGGGCAACCACTAACCTTAATCTCGGCTCAGCCAATTGCCCGGTGGTCGTCAATACCGATGCCCTGGACATGCTTGAGCCGGCCCACCGCGAGGCACTGCTGGGTTCTGTAGAGGAAGCTCTCGACTACTACGTGGAAAACTACGAGCAGAACACCACGGCCAGGTTCGAGGCCGCCAAGGACGAAACCAACATTACCGAGGTTACCTTCACCCCAGAGCAGACTGCCCGACTCAACGAACTGGCTGAGTCTGTCCGCCAGGAGTGGATTGAAACCCACAAGGGCGATTTTGATGCAAAGGCTGTCTTCGATTTCACAGCCAAACTCTTCGCCGAACAGTAACCTGCCCTGAAAATCGGGGCCCGATTCAATCTCATCGGGCCCCGGTTTGGTTTTGGGAAACCGAACCATCACTAACTGGAGGCTGACATGTCTGCAGCCGCATCTGTACTTTCTGACAACTCGACGCTGAGTCGTCTGGACCGTCTGTTTTTCCGGCTGGAGTCCTTACTCACCCTTGCCGGCGGTTTTGCGATTTTTCTGCTGGTTTTGTTGGCAACGGTAAACATTCTCGGTCGCTGGATCTTTTCATCGCCAATCAGTGGCTATGTTGACTGGGTCGAACAGGCCATGGCGTTCATTGCTTTTCTTGGCATTGCTTATACCCAGAGAATGGGCGGCCACATCCGCATGGACATACTGGTTGGCAAATTCCGCGGCCGCTACCTTTGGTTTACCGAAATGGTCACAACCCTGCTGATGCTGGCAGTCACGTCTGTGCTGATCTACGGCAGCTACATGCATTTCTGGCGAGCCTACTCCATTGGTGATTCATCGCTCGACATCAATTTGCCCACCTGGCCCGCCAAACTGGTGGTTCCAATCGCTCTAACCATTCTGGCAATGCGTCTGTTACTGCAATTGTGGGGCTACCTGCGGGCGCTCAGACAGGGTGGCGATACGCCTGTGGCTGTCCCGCTTGTGGAGTCGGCGGCCGACGTTGCCGCCCGGGAAGCCAGTGCCGTCAGTGGCCACGAGGACGAAAAAACACCATGACTGAACTGTTTCAAACCATGGGCAACATGGATTCCATCGACATTGGCCTCTGGGTCACTGGCGCCATGCTGGTCTTCGTCCTGTTAGGCGTTCGAGTAGCCTTCGCAGCGGCCACAGCCGGCTTTCTCGGTCTGGTGTGGATCTTTTCCGCCAAGCTCGGTTTCGACCGGGGATTCCTGGTCGCTGTAAAAATGGCGGGCACCATTCCCCATTCAAAAGTTTCTTCGCTTGCCCTGTCACTGATTCCCGCTTTTATACTGATCGGCTTTCTTGCCTATCACGCAGGACTCACTAAAGCTCTCTTTGAAGCGGCCAAACGCTGGGTGGGCTGGCTACCAGGAGGCATGGGTGTCGCTACCGTCTTTTCCACAGCAGGCTTCGCAGCCGTGTCCGGCGCGTCAGTGGCGACTTCTGCGGTTTTCGCCCGCATCGCCGTGCCGGAAATGCTCAAACTGGGATATGACAAGCGCTTCGCCGCTGGCGTTGTTGCAGCGGGCGGAACACTGGCGTCGCTGATCCCGCCCTCTGCCATTCTGGTTATCTACGCCATTATTGTTGAACAGGACGTCGGCGCGCTGCTAATGGCCGGTTTCCTGCCCGGTGCATTTTCAGCCCTGGTTTACGGTGCACTTGTCATATTCATGGCAATGACCCGCAAGAACTTCGGCCCGCCGGTTCGAGGCTATACCTGGAAACAGCGCTTTGAGTCAGTGCCAGGCGCACTGCCTATTTTCGTGGTGGTTGGCATCATCATGGTTTGTATTTATGGCGGCGTGGGCACGCCCACTGAAGCCGGTGCCCTGGGTGCGTTTGTCATTCTCTGCATGGCGATCTACAACGGAAGCCGGTGGCCAGAGCTAAAGGCTTCCCTGATGGAAACGGCGAAGCTGTCGGCGATGATTTTTGCCATCATTTGGGGCGTTCTCATCTACGTTCGCTTTCTTGGCTTCGCCGATCTGCCCAGCGCATTTTCAGACTGGATCGTCAGCCTGGAACAGAGTCCGCTGCTAACGCTCCTGCTCATTCTCTGCGCTTACGCCGTGCTGGGGATGTTTATGGACGCCATCGGCATGCTCCTGCTGACCCTGCCCGTAGTGTACCCGGCGGTGATAGCCCTGAATGGGGGGATCGACGTTACTGCCGCCGAGTCGGCCTTCGGGGTCTCTGGCGCCGGCTGCGCCATCTGGTTTGGCATTATTGTGGTAAAGATGGCGGAGCTCTGCCTGATTACCCCTCCCATCGGACTGAACTGCTTTGTTGTTGCCGGCGTGCGCCCAGAATGTACTGTGCAGGACGTGTTCCGGGGCTGCACCCCTTTCTTTGTGGCCGATGTATTAACCCTGTCTCTTATACACATCTCCGAGCCCACGAGACAGGCAGAAATC
>OJDQ01000242.1_pt1 | contig 27957 bp, 24 predicted proteins | sample 1592851 | NCBI WGS metagenome assembly OJDQ01 (sample SAMN05416774, study PRJEB24817) | seawater metagenome | isolation source: Sea water | place: Canada:Atlantic | collected 2013-07 | reverse complement strand
CGTATTCTTTGAATAGCTGCTTACCTTGGTATTCATGCAAATTCATGGTGTTTCTTTCCGATTTTTATTTAAACGAAAGCCATTTTCTGGCTCGACTAATTCCCAACTGGTATCCGTCCCCAAATACCAGCATGTAAGAATGATACATGAGTATCATCCTTACACATAGTTATGCTACGAAAGTCTTACACATCCAGAAGCAGACGTGTTGGATCTTCCAGCATTTCTTTAACGGTGACCAGGAAGCCTACCGATTCTTTGCCATCGATGATCCGGTGGTCATAAGACAACGCGAGATACATCATTGGTAAAATTTCAACTTTGCCATTAACCGCCATTGGACGGTCCTGAATTTTGTGCATACCCAGGATCGCGCTTTGTGGCGGGTTAATGATTGGCGTCGACATCAGTGAACCAAACACACCACCGTTGGTGATGGTGAAGTTACCACCTTGCAGCTCTGCCATAGACAGTTTGCCGTCACGGCCTTTAATTGCCAGTTCTTTGATGCCTTTTTCAATGCCGGCCATCCCCAGGGTATCTGAATCTTTCAGTACCGGAGTGACCAGTCCACGCGGGGTCGATACCGCGATCGAGATATCAAAGTAGTTGTGATAAACAATGTCATCACCGTCTAATGAGGCATTAACCTCAGGGAAACGCTTAAGCGCTTCGGTGACCGCCTTCACATAGAAAGACATGAAACCTAAACGAATACCGTGACGCTTCTCAAACCCTTCCTGATACTGCTTACGCAGCTCCATGATAGGCTTCATGTTAACTTCGTTAAACGTGGTTAACATGGCAGTCGAGTTTTTCGCTTCCAACAGACGGTTAGCTATGGTCTTACGCAGGCGAGTCATTGGTACACGTTTCTCACTGCGCTCACCGGCCGGAGCGGCTGGTGCTTCAGTCGACGCAGCACTGCTTGCAGCTGGCTTGCTGTCAGACTTCAGATACTGTTCCACATCTTCTTTCGTAATGCGGCCATTTTTACCTGAACCTTTCACTTTCGCCGGATCGACACCTTTTTCTGCTAATAAACGACGTACTGACGGGCTTAATGCATCGCTGTCACCGTCGTCACTGCTTTCTTCAGCAGCCGCAGCCGGCGCTGACGCACCTGCACCTTCGGTAAATTTGGCAATCACTTCTTCTGCGGTCACCGTGGCACCTTCGTCGGCCAGGATTTCAGAGATAGAACCGTCTGCCGGCGCTACCACTTCGAGGACCACTTTATCAGTCTCGATATCAACCAGGTTCTGGTCACGGCTCACTTTTTCACCGGGACCAACATGCCAGGTTGCAATCGTAGCATCGGCGACTGACTCAGGCAGAACAGGGACTTTGATGTCGACCGTTTCACCGCTCGCTTCTTCTGCTGCTGCCGGCGCTTCTGCTTTGGCTGGCGCGGCTTCCGCTTTGCTTTCTGACTTGGCCGGTGCAGCACCGCCCTCTTCCAGCTTAGCTATTACTTGTTCGCCAAGCACGGTTGCACCTTCTTCATCGATAATCTCACCGATAACACCATCTGCAGGGGCAACGACTTCCAGTACTACCTTGTCTGTCTCAATGTCTACCAGGTTCTGGTCACGTTTTACACTGTCCCCGGCTTTTACGTGCCAGGTTGCAATCGTGGCGTCGGCAACTGACTCGGGTAGAACCGGAACTTTTATCTCAATTGTCATCTCTGTTCCTTATTTTATCGTGAGAGCGTCTTCAACCAGGGATTTTTGTTGCTGGTTGTGAACGGATAAATAACCTACGGCAGGCGAAGCTGAAGCCGCACGTCCCGCATATGTTAATTTGGCACCATCTGGGATTACCTGCCAGAAGTGATGTTGGCTACAATACCAGGCGCCCTGATTTTGTGGCTCTTCCTGACACCAAACCCAGTCTTTCACATGGCTGTATTCAGCCACGATTTTCGCACATTCTTCCTGCGGGAACGGATACAACTGTTCCAGACGAATAATGGCGACGTCGGTTTGTTCATTTTTACGGCGTTGGTCCAGCAAGTCGTAATACACTTTGCCCGAACACATCACAACACGTTTAACATCTTTAGCCGGCAGTTCGTCAACTTCACCAATCACGTTATAAAAAACGCCTTCGGCCAGTTCTTCCAGTGAAGAAACTGCCATCGGATGACGTAATAATGATTTAGGCGACATCACAATAAGTGGCTTACGCATTGGACGCACCACCTGACGGCGGATCATGTTGTATACCTGAGCTGGCGTAGACGGTACACAGACCTGCCAGTTGTGGTCAGCACATAATTGCAGGAAGCGTTCAAGGCGAGCAGAACTGTGCTCCGGACCCTGTCCTTCATAGCCATGGGGTAACAGTACAGTTAGTCCACACAGACGTCCCCACTTAGCTTCACCTGAACTTAAGAACTGGTCAAATACTACCTGCGCACCGTTGGCGAAATCACCAAACTGTGCTTCCCAGATGGTCAGACAGGTAGGTTCAGCAGTAGCATAACCATACTCAAACGCCATAACGGCTTCTTCAGACAGCACTGAGTCGTAGATTTCAATCGCTTCCTGATCTTCGCTGATGTGCTGCAACGGCATGTAGGTCGACGCATCGGCCTGATTGTGCAGTACAGCATGACGGTGGAAGAAGGTACCACGACCTGAATCCTGACCGGTAAGACGAATACTGGTGCCACCTTTAACGATGGAGGCATACGCTAACAGTTCGGCCATACCCCAGTCGAGGCTGCGCTCGCCGGCTATCATGGCTTTACGGTCGGTATACACTTTATTTACCCGCGACTGCAGTTTCACTTCGTCAGGATATGTCACCAGACGTTCGCCCAATGACTTTAGTTCATCCAGCGTCATTGAACCGTCATAGGGCGTATCCCAGTCATGACCAAGGTACGGATGCCAGTCAACCGAGTGCTCGGTCATCGGACGCCATTCTTCAACTACGCAAGCGCCGTGATCCAGGGCTGCCCGGTAGTCTTCGATCATCTTATCCACGTCCTGTTTCGTCATTACGCCTTCGGCAATGAGCTGGTCGGCGTACAAATCGCGCGGCACAGGATGCTTTTTGATTTTTTGATACATTACCGGCTGCGTGGCATTCGGCTCGTCTGATTCGTTGTGACCATGACGACGGTAACACACCAAATCGATAACCACATCACGCTTAAATTTGTTACGGAAATCAAGCGCCAGTTTGGTGACAAATAACACTGCTTCCGGGTCGTCAGAGTTGACGTGGAGAATCGGTGCCTGCACCATCTTGGCAATATCCGTACAGTATTGCGTCGAACGGGTATCTTCAATTTTAGAGGTGGTAAAACCAACCTGGTTGTTAATAACAATACGTACCGTACCACCCACTGCAAAACCGCGGGTTTGTGACATATTGAAAGTTTCCTGAACCACACCCTGACCGGCAATGGCCGAGTCACCGTGAATAGTCACCGGTAACACTTTAAGTGCACTGTTCTCACGACGGTCAAGACGGGCACGTACAGAGCCCATCACCACCGGGTTAACAATTTCCAGATGCGACGGGTTAAACGCCAGCGCCAGGTGAACGTTACCACCTGGTGTGGCAAAGTCAGACGAATAACCGGCGTGGTATTTTACGTCACCGGCACCCAGACTTTGATCGTGCTTACCAGCGAACTCGTCGAACAATACAGAAGGGTTTTTACCCAGTACGTTAACCAGCACGTTAAGACGACCACGGTGAGCCATACCCACCACGACTTCTTTGGTGCCTTGTGTACCGGCTTCAGTGATCAGCCCTTTAAGCATAGGAATTAACGCATCGCCACCTTCCAGTGAGAAGCGTTTGGCACCCGGGAACTTTGCCCCCAGATACTTTTCCATACCATCGGCGGCAACCAGCCCTTTAAGCAGGCTGACTTTGGTGTCACGTTCCATTTGCGGACGTGATTCGACCGACTCAATACGTTGCTGTAACCAGCGTTTTTGCTCAGTATCGGTAATGTGCATGTATTCTGCACCGATAGAGCTACAGTAGGTTCTGTTTAATGACTTAAACAGCTCGCCTAATGCCATAGTTTCTTTGCCGATGGCATAAGAACCTACGTTAAAAACCGTATCAAAGTCCGTCTCGGATAGATTGTGATGCGACAACTCCAGGTCTCTGACCCGTTCCTGTTTCCACAATCCCAGCGGATCGAGGTTGGCATGCTGATGCCCCCGGAATCGATAGGCATTGATTAACTGCAATACCTTAACCTGTTTCTGGTCTGACTGATTGCTGCTCGTTGTGTTAGCAGACCCACTGCTACAACGGGCCAGCGGACCCAGAGACGCCAGTTTGCGGAACTGGTCTTTGATAAGGCTATGGTTACTTTCTAATTCCACCCCATCCACTTTGGGTAAAGCGTCAAAGGTATCACGCCAGGAATCAGAGACACTTTGCGGGTCGTCAAGGTAGGCTTCGTACAATGCTTCCACATAGGCAGCATTGGCTCCAGCCATGTGCGATGAGTCCCACCACGCTTTCATCACGCTTTCTTGCATTATTGTGCCTTGCTAGGTTGTCAATAAAACTGTCAGGTCGGACGTCTTACCCGACCACATTTACAAAAAAATAGCCACCCCATAAGGATGGCCATTTATGCATTACTTACTTGTTACTGAAACAGTAATCAAGATAATTGCTAAACAGCCCGTTGTAAAAGCATGGACTTAATCTGCCCAATTGCTTTTGTAGGGTTTAGTCCTTTAGGACATACACTTACACAGTTCATGATGCCGTGACATCTGAACACGCTGAATGCATCATCCAGATCGTTCAGTCGCTCGTCTGTTGCTGTGTCGCGGCTATCAATCAGGAATCGATAGGCGTGCAACAAGCCGGCTGGTCCGATGAACTTATCCGGATTCCACCAGAACGATGGGCAAGATGTTGAACAGCATGCGCAAAGTATACACTCATAGAGTCCATCCAGTTTAGCACGCTCTTCCGGAGACTGCAGATGCTCTCTTGCCGGTGGCTGTTTACTGTCGTTAATTAAGAATGGCTTAATTTTCTCATATTGCGTATAGAACTGGGTCATATCAACCACCAGGTCACGCACTACAGGCAAACCAGGTAACGGGCGAATAACCAGTTTACCTGAACCCAGTGCCGACAGTGGCGTGATACAGGCCAGACCGTTTTTGCCGTTCATGTTCATGCCGTCAGAGCCACAAACGCCTTCACGACAAGAACGACGGAACGATAACGTAGGATCCTGTTCTTTTAAAAGAATCAGTGCATCCAGCACCATCATATCCTGGCCTTCTTCCACTTCCAGGGTGTAATCCTGCATACGAGGTGAATTATCCACCTCAGGATTGTAACGGTATACCGAAAAAGTTAATTGCATGATCTAACCCCTCTTAGTATGAACGTACTTTCGGCGGGAAGGCTTCGCGAAGCTTAGGCGCCATATTGACATCACGTTTAACCATGGCTTCAGTCGCCGGGTTGTATACGCTGTGACATAACCAGTTTTCATCATCACGATCCGGATAGTCAAAGCGACTGTGTGCACCACGACTCTCAGTACGGAAGTTAGCCGCCACAGCAGTGCTGTAAGCTGTCTCCATCAGATTGTCGAGTTCTAAACACTCAATACGTTGGGTGTTAAAGTCGGCGCTCTTGTCATCAAGACGAGCAGTCTTAAGACGCTCACGAATCTCTTTAAGCTGGTTAAGGCCGTCAGCCATCGCATCACCTTCACGGAATACCGAGAAGTTAAGTTGCATACATTCCTGTAAATCTTTCTTGATTTGAACCGGATCTTCGCCTTTGCCTTTCTCTGAACCTTCCCAACGATTGAAACGGGCCATGGCAGTATCAAGATCAGTTTCAGACGCCTCACGGCTTGGGGTCATTTCGTCGAGTTTGTCACCTAAGTGCAGACCCGTTGCGCGACCGAATACCACCAGGTCAAGGAGTGAATTTCCGCCTAAGCGGTTAGCACCGTGTACGGATACACAGGCAATTTCACCACAGGCAAATAAACCATTAACCAGTTTTTCATTGCCGTTTTCGTCAAGGGTTAAACACTGACCGTCAACATTCGTTGGAATACCACCCATCATATAATGGCAGGTTGGGATAACCGGAATCGGTTCTTTAACCGGATCAACGTGGGCAAAGGTACGCGACAACTCAAGAATACCCGGCAGACGTGATTCAAGGACGTCTTTACCGAGGTGATCGAGTTTCAGTTTGATGTGAGTGCCCCACGGGCCATCGCAACCACGACCTTCACGAATTTCGGTCATCATTGAACGGGCAACAACGTCACGACCGGCTAAGTCTTTGGCGTTTGGCGCATAACGCTCCATGAAGCGTTCGCCGTCTTTGTTAAGCAGATAACCACCTTCACCACGGCACCCTTCTGTTACCAGAGTACCCGCGCCGGCAATACCGGTTGGGTGGAACTGCCACATTTCCATATCTTGTACACAAACGCCAGCGCGCAGTGCCATACCCACACCGTCACCGGTGTTGATGTGTGCGTTGGTGGTTGATGCGTAAATACGACCCGCACCACCCGTTGCCAGCACAACGGCTTTAGATTTGAAATAAACCACTTCACCGGTTTCAATGTCGATAGCCGTACAGCCAACCACATCGCCATCCTGGTTTTTTACCAGGTCCAGTGCGTACCATTCGCTGAATACTTTAGTTTTGTTTTTAACGTTTTGTTGATACAGCAAATGCAGTAACGCGTGACCGGTTCGGTCAGCCGCTGCGGCGGTACGTGCGCCCTGCTCGCCACCAAAGTTCTTGGACTGGCCACCAAATGGACGCTGGTAAATTTTTCCGTTTTCAAAACGCGAGAACGGCAGACCCATGTTTTCCATTTCAATAATGGCTTCAGGTCCGGTTTTACACATATATTCGATAGCGTCCTGGTCACCGATATAATCAGAACCTTTAACGGTATCGTACATGTGCCATTCCCAGTTATCTTCATGGGAATTACCCAGTGCTACAGTAATACCACCCTGGGCGGAAACCGTATGCGAACGGGTTGGAAACACTTTAGATAATAATGCACAGGATTTGCCAGACTGCGAGATTTGCAGTGCTGCGCGCATACCTGCACCACCGGCGCCAATAACGACGGCGTCAAATTCATGAACGGGTAAACTCATTTTACACTCCCCACAAAACAAACAAACCAGCGGCCACGTAAACAAACGCGATGATATTCAGTACATACTGAATAGTAGCGCGCAGACCGGTTGGCTTAACATAATCGGTTAGCACCTGCCACAGACCAATGCGAACATGGATCATGATGGAAACCAATGCAGCGAGGGTGAATACTTTCATCGCTATGCCAGAGAATAGCCCCTGCCATACGTCAAAGGTAATTTCTTCAGTAGTGATAAAAAATCCGGCCATGAAGAATGTATAGACTGCGATAATGACCGCAGTTGCACGTAAAGAGACGTAATCCTGTACACCATTACGCTTGATGCTTGCCTGATTAGTTACCATAACGCAACCCCTATAACTACTGTCAGTACCACCCACAAACCCATAACAACTTGCGCGCTTAAGTTACCAGACTCAAGCTCTTCCCAGTGACCCATATCCATTATACCGTGACGGATACCGCCAAGGATGTGGTAGGTCAGCGCAGAAGCTGTACCGATTGCAATGATCTTTCCAATCAATCCATCCATTAAAGCCTGCACATTGGCGAAGCCTTCTGGAGATGATACCGAAACGGCCCATGCCCAGATCACAAACAGCAGCGCAAAAAACATTGCGACACCGGTTACGCGATGGAGAATTGACGAAATAGCAGAGGGAGGAAATTTAATGGTGTTAAGGTCTAAATTTACTGGTCTTTGCTTTTTCACAATTTTTGCCTGTTTTATCCGTAGGGACAAATCACTCTCGTGTTGAGTCCTGACAGAGTGATTCTGATTGTTACTAAGTTAAATTTCTCATCCAATGAGGTGTTAACATTTTGTGAATATTTTATTACTTAATTAACAGAATAAATATTCAGCCAATTTAAGTAGGCCAGAGTATATCCACGACCTATTATAATTACAATTTTTTGTGTGGTATTAGGACATTAGTCTTAGGTCGTAGAAACGATAAAAACGCTTGATCCCGGGTACTACATAACCAGTATAATCTCAGACAATCTAGAATATTTATGTGTAATATAAGTAATAAAATTGACTTGTTACTGCATAATAAAGTACAAATACGCCACTTTTCCCACCGGATTGCTCAAAATTGAGTAACATCCCGATAAAGAAAATTCTGAGGAGAGCAACTTATGGCAGATCAAAAAGCCATTCTGAAAGCGGGCGACAAGGAAATCGAGCTTCCTATCTTGTCTGGAACTGCAGGCCAAGATGTGATTGATATTCGTGCCCTTGGTAAACACGGCTATTTCACCTACGACCCTGGTTTCCTGGCGACTGGATCTTGCGAGTCTTCCATTACATTTATCGACGGCGCAAAAGGTGTACTGTTACACCGCGGCTTCCCAATCGACGAACTGGCACGTGATGCCAATTATCTGGAAGTTTGTCACATGTTGCTGCACGGTGATGCACCCAACAAAGACGAATACGAAGAATTCGAAAACACTATCAAACGCCACACCATGGTGCACGAACAAATTCACATGTTCTTCCACGGCTTCCGTAACGATGCACACCCTATGGCCATGCTTAATGGTACAGTTGGCGCAATGTCTTCGTTCTATCACAGTGACCTGGACGTTTCTAATTTCGACATGCGTGTTCGCTGCGCCCACCGTCTGATTGCCAAAATGCCGACGTTGGTTGCCATGTGTTACAAGTACAACATTGGTCAGCCATTTGTTTATCCGCGTAACGACCTGAGCTATGCGGCTAACTTCCTGAACATGATGTTCTCTGTGCCAGCTGAAGACTATAAAATCAGCCCTGCTGTAGAACGTGCAATGGACCGCATTTTTACTCTGCATGCTGACCACGAGCAAAACGCATCAACCTCTACCGTTCGTTTGGCCGGTTCTTCTGGGGCAAACCCTTATGCGTGTATCGCAGCGGGTGTTGCGTCACTATGGGGCCCTGCTCACGGTGGTGCTAACGAAGCGTGTCTGCAAATGCTGGAAGAAATCGGTTCAGTAGACCGTATTCCTGAGTTCATTGACCGCGCTAAAGACAAGAACGACTCGTTCCGTCTGATGGGCTTTGGTCACCGTGTTTACAAAAACCACGACCCACGTGCAACCGTAATGCGTGAAAGCTGCCACGAAGTACTTAAAGAGCTGGATGTTCAGGATCCACTGCTTGACGTAGCGATGGAACTGGAGCGTATTGCACTGGAAGACCCGTACTTTGCAGAGAAGAAACTGTTCCCGAACGTTGATTTCTACTCTGGTATCGTACTGAAAGCAATCGGTATTCCAACGAATATGTTTACCTGTATCTTTGCCCTGTCTCGTACCGTTGGCTGGATTTCACACTGGCATGAAATGATGTCTGATCCTGCCCAAAAGATTGGTCGTCCTCGTCAGTTATATACTGGTCACACTCAGCGTAAATATACGCCAATTAAATAACGTTAATTTAATTGTAAAATATAAAGGCTCGCATTGCGGGCCTTTTTTATTACTAAATAAGCACTTAACTTTTTATTAACTTTTAAAATTACATTTAAGTTACACTTATTAAGAAAATGAATTTAAATAGAATGGAATAACAATCGATTACTGATTTAATAATCCACCAGTTATAAATTTTCGTAATAATGTTTAAATATTTATTATAAGTAAGGTATCACCCAAACCATGCAGCCCCTTATAAAACAATTAGGTTACGCCGGCTTACTGCCCTTTATCGGTCTGAATGCACTAACGTTTACCGATGTGTTGCCGCAATCACTGATATACCTTTACTTCACTCAGTACTCAGCAGTGCTGCTCTCTTTTTTTGGTGGTGTGCACTGGTACGATGCTATCAGCAGCAATAAACCTGCGCACCAAATGTATGTCGCCATGTTACCCACCATTGTGGGATGGATATGTTTAACTCAAACCGGCGCACCATGGGTATTAGGCGTGTTGAGCATTAGCTACCTGCTCATGATGTTTTACGACAAACAGGTACTCACGCTACCAAAAGAAATGGTTGTGGCTTACACCAAACTGCGTATGCAGTTAACCACCGTGGTTGTGTTATCGCATGCTCTGATGATTTTCAGCCGCTAAGAGCCAACTTGTTAAGCCTCTGAAAATAAAAACACCAGCCGAAGCTGGTGTTTTTTATTGAATAGTTAATACTGTCTTGCTTATTCGGCTCTGATTAAGTCCAGCAGTTCTTTGGTTTTTTCTTCAACCAAAGCAATATCACCTTTAGATTCAACATTCAGCCGGATCACCGGTTCGGTATTAGATTTACGTAAATTAAACCGCCATGTACCGAATTCCAGGCCGATACCATCCGTCTCGTCAATGACTTCTGCCAGCGGCTGATATTTATCCAGCACTCTTGCTAATGCCGCATCGGCATCTTTTAACTTACTGTTAATTTCACCTGACGACGGAAAAGCTTCTATACGCTCTTTTACCATGGATGCCAGAGACTGCTGACGTGTACAAATAAGCTCAGCGACTAGCAACCAGGGGATCATGCCTGAATCACAGTAGGCAAAATCCCTGAAATAATGGTGCGCGCTCATTTCACCGCCATATACGGCATCTTCAAGACGCATACGCTCTTTAATGAACGCATGGCCTGTTTTACATTTAATCGGCGTACCGCCGGATGATTTAATGATGTCTTCACTGTTCCAGTAAACACGCGGGTCATAAATAATTTTGCTCGGCCCTTTATTTAAAAATGCCTGCGCCAATAACCCTACGATGTAATACCCTTCAATGAAATTCCCATCCGCATCAAACAGGAAGCAGCGATCGAAATCACCATCCCAGGCAATACCAAAATCAGCGCCACTTTCAATTACGGCATTGGCCGTATCGGCTCGATTCTCGGGCAGTAACGGATTAGGGATACCATTGGGGAATGTACCATCAGCATTATGATGTACTTTCACAAATTCAATCGGCACGTCTTTATCGTGCAGTTTTTTCTCAATGGCATCCAACGCCAGACCGGCTGCTCCGTTACCAGCGTTAGTCACTATCTTAAGCGGGGTAAAGTTGTTGATATCCACATAAGACAGAATATGTGACACGTAGGCATCCATATTCAAATGACGATGGTATTTACCGCTTTCAGCTAAAATGTCGGTAGCGATATGTGCTTTACCATTGAAAAAGGCATCAGCATCAATTTTGGCACCTTTAGCATAAAAATCGATACGTTCAGTAACGTAGCCACTGTCTAGCGCTTCGGCGCGATCTTTAATTGCGTTAAGACCCGTATCACCACTGATAGGTACCGAGCCAGCTTTTACCAGCTTCATACCGTTGTAATTAATCGGGTTATGGCTGGCGGTGACTTCAATGCCCCCATCCACGCCAAGGTGTTTGGTAGCAAAGTAGATTTCTTCGGTACCGGCCATGCCAATATCCGTTACGTCTGCGCCACCGTCAATTAAACCAGCACTTAAGGCCAGTTTTAATGGCGTTGAGGTCAGGCGCACATCGCCGCCAACCACAACAGATTTGGCTGATAACTCTTCTGCAAAAGCGTAACCAATCCGGTAAGCGACTTCTTCGTTAAGCTGAGAATTTAACTCACCCCGGATATCATAGGCTTTAAAACAGGTAATAGGTGTTGTCATAGTGGTCATTACTCAGCTTATTTAGATTCGGTTCTGCCGTAGCGATCGGAAAAACGCACAATATCATCTTCGCCCAGATACGCACCAGATTGTACCTCAATAAGTTCCAGCGGGATTTTACCCGGGTTTTCCAGCGCATGAACATCACCAATCGGTATGTACACCGATTCATTTTCGGTAACCAGCTGGGTTTTCTCGCCGATGGTGACATTGGCCGTACCCGATACCACAATCCAGTGTTCAGCGCGGTGGTGATGCATTTGTACCGACAGTTTTTCACCTGGCTTAACGGTAATGCGCTTAACCTGGAAACGTTTGCCATTATCGATGGAATCGTAACTGCCCCAGGGACGGAAGACTTCGCGATGGAACTGAAATTCAGGACGTTTTTCAGCCTTTAACTTGTTCACGACATTTTTAATGTCCTGCACTTTGTTTTTATTGGCCACCATGACGGCATCTTTGGTTTCAACCACCACCACATCATCAAGACCAACAACCGCTATTAAACGTTCCTCGGCATTGATATAACTGTTATTTACGCCTTCCAGAATGGCATCGCCTACAATCACGTTACCATTTTCGTCTTTATTATCTGCCGTTTCCCACAATGAAGACCAACTGCCCACATCTGACCAGCCGGCATCCAGCGGTACCATGGCAGCCAGTGCGGTTTTTTCCATTACAGCGTAATCAATGGAGTCGTCCGGACAGGTAGCAAAAATATCCGGATCGATGCGGATAAAATCTAAATCTTTGCTTTCTGATGCAATAGCCTGCTCACAAATAGAGTACATTTCTGGTGCATGCTTTTTCAGTTCGTCTAAATACACGCTGGCTTTAAACATAAACATGCCGCTATTCCAGAAATAGTTTCCGGAGTCTACATACTGTTGCGCAGTAGCCAGATCAGGCTTTTCAACAAATTCATCTACCTTCATGCCTACACCAATGGCTTCACCGCCTTTAATGTAACCATATCCGGTGTGCGCCTGATCCGGCACAATACCGAAAGTCACCAGGTTACCCTCCATCGCCAGTTCATTAGCTTTAGCGACAGCGGCCTGGAAGCCGGCAGAATCTTTAATCAGGTGATCGGCGGCCAGCACCAACAATACCGGATCGTCATCGGTTTGAAGCGCATGCAGCGCGGCCAGTGCGATAGCGGGGGCTGTGTTACGGCCAACAGGCTCAAGAATGATACCGCCATGTTCGCCGCCCATTTGACGTAACTGCTCTGCCACTAAAAAGCGGTGCGCGTCGTTACAAATGACAATGGGGTGTGCGGCACTGCTGCCGTCAAGGCGCTGCAGCGTTTCCTGCAACATGGTTTGATCAGAAGTTAAAGCGAGAAACTGCTTAGGCAAGGCTGCTCGGGATTTTGGCCATAAACGGCTGCCAGAGCCACCGGCTAATACGACTGGTTTCATTTTGGTTCCTGTTGATTACGGGCGCGACTAACAAGCAGTGTTTACTTGTTTATTCCCTTATTTATTCCTTAATCCATGTTAATCAAGGACTGCAGGGCAATCAACATTCACAGTGTAATTTATCGAAATAAATCATCAGGACCGACAAGTCGACGGGGAAATGGTCATTTTCCCGTCAGTTTTTAACAGGTTTGTCATATTTCAGTCGGTGAGTTTACCTTGCTGGTAATCCGAAATGGCCTGATGAATTTCCGCCTGGGTATTCATCACAAAAGGCCCATACTGAACAACCGGCTCGCCAATAGGCGCCGCGGCAACCAGAATGGCTTTGCCGCTTTCACCGGTTGCTAATTCGACTTCATCGCCGTCATTCAGCACCGCCAGCTTGCCACCTGCAACAGTTTCGTTGCTGACTTGTAAGGCCCCTTCATAGCAGTAAATAAACGCACTGTGGCCGGCCGGTACCGGTACAGTGGCCATCCCGTTTGCCTGCCAGTGCAGATCAACAAATAAAGGCTTTACTCTGGCCGTGTTGACCGGCCCGCTGACACCATTTAATTCACCTGCCAGTACTTTAGCGGTTATGCCCTGCCCTACAGTCACGGTTGTTACCTCGTCAGGCTGAATATCCTGATAACCCGGTTCAGACAACTTATCTTTGGCAGGCAGATTCACCCACAGCTGAAAGCCTTTCAGCAAGCCATCCGTTTGTTGGGGCATTTCTTCATGAATAATGCCTTTACCGGTGTTCATCCACTGTATTCCACCGTCTTCGATAATACCTTCATTACCTACCGAGTCGCGATGCCGCATTCTGCCCTTGAGCATGTACGTCACGGTTTGAAAGCCGCGGTGAGGATGCGGTGGAAAACCGGCAATGTATTCATCCGGCTTATCAGAACCAAAGAAGTCGAGCATCAGGAACGGATCAAGATTAGGCAACACCCGCTGGCCGATTATTCGAGTTAGACTGACACCTGCACCATCCTGAGTCGGCATCCCACTAACGAGTTGTTTAATTGTTCGGTTTGTCATTATCCGGTTACTTCCATAAAGACAGATCGGGTCCTGCGGGAACCACCTGTGTGGGGTTAATCATTGTATGACTGTAATAATAATGGCGCTTTATATGGTCAATGTTGGTGGTATCCGCAACGCCTGGCATTCGATAAATACGCTTCATGTAATTAAACATTGCCGGGTAATCACGGATTTGTTTACGATTACACTTAAAATGGCCGTGGTACACGGCGTCAAACCGCACTAAAGTGGTAAACAATCGAATGTCGGCCTCTGTGAGCGTGCTGCCAATCAGAAAAGGCTGTTTCTCAAGACGTGCTTCAACCCGGTCGAGTGCAGCAAATAGCGCATTAACCGCTTCTTCATACACCTTCTGTTCGGTGGCAAAGCCCGCTTTGTAGACACCATTATTAATATCGTTATAAACCCATTCGTTTACCGCATCAATCTCTGGCTGTAATGCTTCAGGATAAAAGTCGCTGTGGTTGCCGGTAATAGCATTAAAGCGCTGATTGAGAATACGGATGATTTCAGCCGACTCATTGTTAACAATTTTTTCGGTTTTTTTATCCCACAGAACCGGCACCGTTACGCGGGTGGTTATATCAGATTGCTGGCGCAAATAGATCTCATACATATACTGATGACCATACAGTGTGTCACCGGTACTGCCCTTATGGGGTAAAAAGCTCCAGCCTTTATCGAGCATTTCAGGGTTGACGACTGAGACACCAATATGTGAATTCAGCGATTTAAGCTCTCGCATGATAAGCGCCCGGTGCGCCCACGGACAAGCCAGCGATACATATAAATGATAGCGACCACTCTCGGCCTTAAATTCACCGTCTTCATCGATGGTATTTCGGAACAATGAATCCTGACGCTGAAAACGCCCACCGCTCTTATCAGTGTCATACCATTTATCGTGCCATTTGCCGTCTATTAACAAGCCCATGATGCTCTCCCGTTTAAAATAAAATTTGACGCGCTAAGTGGAACACACATCTGTCTAAACGGCTTAACGGAACATTTGGATTGATTGTTCTATGTTTTAGAACAGTCGGTTAATTATCTCATCAGCAATGGGAAGTGCGCTGGTTGCCGCCGGCGACGGCGCATTGCCAACGTGTAACGCATGGGCAGATTCAACAAACTTAAAATCATGCACAAGCAAGCCGTTTCTATCGACGGCCTGGGCACGAATACCGGCGCGATAAGGTAAAAAGTCGGCCGCTGTGATGCCGGGGCAATAACGACTCACCAGCCTGGCGTAGTGTGATTTCGATAATGAAGAATAGAGTTCTTTAACTGCCGCTTTTTTATAGCGCCATAGTAACTTCCACACATCACCGTGAGCAAAAAGGTGCAACCATTCAGCATCAGTACTCAATAAACGGTTGTAGGCTTCGCGCCCGGTGGTCAGAACCGCGTTGGGTCCAACGGTGGTATATCCGCCGATCATCCGGGTCAAATGCACGCCTAAAAACGGCATGGCGGGATCCGGCACCGGATAAATTAAGTGTTGGGTGATATCATTATAGTGGCTGTTTAAGCGGTAATATTCCCCTTTAAACGGCAACATTCTGAAGTCACACTTAAGGCCCTGCCGGCGGATCAGTTCATCGGCGTAAATCCCGGCACAATTAATGAGCTTAGCGGCTTTTACCTCGCTTTCACCCTGAGGATGGCTGAACCGCAACAAGGTACCGTCAGGTAATTCATTTATAGTCTTAAGCGAGTGCTGATAGTGGATCTGGCAGCGTCCATGATGTTGCGCCTGCTGCAATAAACACTGGGTAATAGCTTTATAATCGGTAATGCCTGTTTGCTTCACAAAGAAGCCGCCTACCGCATTAATTGCAGGTTCACGGCGTTGTATTTCAGCTGCGGTTAACCGTTGCGGGTTAAGCGCATTTTGTTGGCATCGCTCAAATAACGCATCGAGTGCCGACAGTTCATGTTGACCGGTGGCTACAATCAGTTTTCCGCACCGTTCATGGGGTAAATCAAACTGTTCGCACAACTCAAAAGTGTGTTCCAGCCCCTGCCGACAAAAGCGTGCCTTGTAACTACCAGGCTCATAATAGACGCCGGCGTGAATCACGCCTGAATTACGCCCGGTCTGATGACGGGCACAGTAGGCTTCTTTGTCGAACACCAGTATACGTGCGCCGGGTTGGCGCTGGCTCAGTTTATACGCCACGGCTGCACCAATGATACCGGCTCCAACAATGGCAAAATCATATTCAGACATGGGGATTCTATTGAAAAATGCTAAACTCACCCCGATAGTACCCGTCCCATTATTAACATCAACCAAAAAAAGGGTCTGAAATGTTTGATTCACAACGTTTTGGCGGTGTTGCCCGATTGTATGGCGAGCAGCAAACCTCGCACATTGCCGGGCTGCACATTGCCGTTATTGGTATTGGCGGCGTTGGCTCGTGGAGTGCTGAGGCGCTGGCAAGAACCGGCGTGGGTCAAATTACGCTGATAGACCTGGACGATATTTGCGTTACCAATACCAACCGTCAGATCCATGCCCTCAATGATACCGTTGGCCAGGCCAAGGTTGCAGTAATGGCAGAGCGTATCAGTCAAATCAATCCGGCGTGCAAAGTGAATGTTATCGAGGATTTTGTCACGCCGGATACCGTGATGGAACACCTTACAGGAGACTACGATGGCGTCATTGAGGCCACCGATTCTATAAAAGCCAAGGCGAGTATTCTGTACTATTGTAAGCGCAATAAACTCCCTGTCGTCACCGTTGGCGGCGCAGGTGGTCAGATAGACCCGACCCAGATAACCTGTGCCGATCTGGCCAGAACTATTCAGGATCCGCTGGCGGCAAAACTGCGCAACGAATTGCGCCGGAATTACGGGTTTAGTAAGAACCCGAAACGACGGTTTGGAATAGAGTGTATTTATTCCACTGAACAACTTCGCTACCCTCAGCCGGACGGCTCGGTTTGCCATAATAAATCACTCACCGATGGCAGTACGCGACTGGATTGTACTTCAGGCTTTGGCGCGTCAGTGATGGTTACCGCGTCCTTTGGTATGTTCGCTGCTGCGCGACTAATCAATAAGTTAGCCGGTATTTAACCTCAACACAGCTCGACATTTCACGCGGGCTCGCGCACAATGATACCAATTCGCATAGGAGATTGCCCTCTCAGAGCGGAACAAAACGACTTAAATCTGAGACATAGGAAATTTATGTCCAGAGCAATCAAGACAGATATAAGGCGTTTTGGCCACTCCCTTTGGACACGGCTGGCAGGCTGAGAGAGTAAACTCCTATGCGGATTGGTATAAAAAAGGAGAGCCATTATGCAACAACACGAATTAGAAAAACTGATGGCAGACAGCGCGAAAGACGCTGTAGGTACCAGTCGGGACATGTTTAACATTGAGTTAGACTATAGCGCAGACAGTATTGAGCTGATTGACAGCCTGATACTGGCCTTTATCGACCGCTTCAAAGACCAGGCTTTAGAAGACAATGCGGTATTCACACTGTGCAATATCTATGGTGCTTACATCGGTGAGGTCATGCGCAGTCTCATAGGTGGCACCTGGCGTTATGACGAGAGCGACAAATCAGCGCCCTACGTAGTGCTGGATGTCGGCGAATACTCATACGCCTTTGCCGGCATTTGTTATGAGCGATTGGTCAATGACAGTCAGGTAAGTGTGAAAGCCTATTTCGATCAAGCGCTGGCCAACAACACCCAGTAGGTTACGCCGTTTCTGCGTCTTTGTCTGGCGGTTGACGCCAGTCATGCAGCATTATCGCCAGGTGGTTACTGCGGTTTACCATATAGATAAACGCTATCAACAGTAACGCCACCGCCCCAAGGTACCCATTAAACTGCCATCCGGCACGCCCCAAAAAACTGCCAATCAACAGTAGCTGCCCCGCGCAACCAAGGCTACACAGCGGTTTAATGGTTAAACGCCACCGTGTATACCCCCGCTTCCATAGATGCTCTCTGAAACTCATCACTATGAGCGCCAGCAGAAATGGCAAAGTCACCACGATTTGCAACCACAATACGTCACTGTGCGGAAAGAAAATACGATAAAGCCTGTCAGACTCTGCGGGGATGGCAGTAAACGCCGAAACCAGTAACAGATCGCGACATGCTAACGCCAGCATCCAGTACAACCATTTCGGCGGTAACACTGTACCTGCTTCATCATAGTGCTTTAAGGGTAAAGGGATCATAAAACATCTTTTTGCTGCTGATTAAAACCACTATTGGGTAACTACCGGTCCTCTGCTGAAGAAGCAAATAGTGGCCTGATGACTTAAATAAAAATCGGGGCCGGTATTTGCAGCAGTTTATCACAGCCAGTAGCAGGCCCAGAATGAATATTACCGGTCAGTAGCGATCGGCAATACCTTTACCTCTGTTAGCAGCCAAAGTACCCGGCCCCCTATGGCTATGCTGGTTTAGCGTGTAACCGTTAAAGCCTCAGAAAGATCCTCACAGCTGGATGAATTCAACATTCTTTTTGGGTATAATCTGCGCCCTTTTGAAATCGCCGTCGCTAACCATCAGAGTTCACTATGACCGTTGAAAAATTTGACCCGAAACAAACCACCACACTGGAAGGACCTAAAGCGGTGTTAAAGCAGCAATCACAGATGAATACCGGCTCTGAAACAGCGCCGGCAAAAATCGGTTTTGTGAGCCTCGGCTGCCCCAAAAACCTGGTGGATTCAGAACGAATTCTTACTCAGTTGCGCACTGAGGGATACGAAGTGGTACCCACTTATAACGATGCTGCTTTGGTGATTGTTAACACCTGTGGTTTTATCGACGCGGCGGTACAGGAGTCTTTGGATACCATTGGCGAGGCCCTAGCGGAAAACGGTAAAGTGATTGTTACCGGGTGTCTGGGTATCAAAGAAAATGAAATTCGTGAAGTACACCCTAATGTGTTGGCGATAACCGGCCCTCATGCCTACGAGGAAGTGGTTAATCAGGTTCATGATCACCTGCCCAAACCGCAGCATAATCCATTTGAACATCTTATTCCCGATCACGGTATTAAGTTAACGCCCCGTCATTTTGCCTACCTGAAAATATCCGAAGGCTGCAACCATCGCTGTACCTTCTGTATTATTCCTTCTATGCGTGGCGATTTAGTGAGTCGACCCATTGGCGAAATTCTCGATGAGGCGCAACGGTTAAAAAATGCCGGCGTTAACGAATTACTGGTGATCTCTCAGGATACCAGTGCCTACGGTGTGGATGTTAAGCATCGCACAGGGTTCTGGAACGGTATGCCGGTGAAAACTCACCTGCAACAATTATGTGAAAAGCTCGGCGAAATGGGCATGTGGGTAAGGCTGCATTATGTCTACCCCTACCCTCATGTAGACAATCTTATTCCGCTGATGAACGAAGGTAAGATCCTGCCGTATCTGGATATTCCTTTTCAACATGCCAACAAGCGCATCCTGAAATTAATGAAGCGTCCGGGCAGTTCAGAACGCACTCTTGAACGTATTAAGCAGTGGCGTGAAGCCTGCCCGCAACTGATTATTCGCTCTACGTTTATCGTTGGCTTTCCCGGCGAAACGGAAGAAGAATTTGAGGAATTACTCGACTTTATGCGGGAAGCACAACTCGACCGGGTGGGTTGTTTTGCTTACTCGCCGGTTGAAGGGGCGGTGGCCAACGACCTGCCCGAGCCGGTGGATGAAGACGTTAAACAAGAACGTCTGGCCCGCTTTATGGCGGTTCAGGGAGAAATCAGTGCGGCGCGTCTTAAACAGCGCATTGGTCAGGAATACCAGGTGGTTATTGATTCTGTCGATGCCGAAGGGGCAGTGGGTCGATGCTATGCTGATGCGCCTGAAGTGGATGGCGTTATACATTTGAACGGCGTTTATGACTTGCAACCCGGTGAACATGTTTGGGCTGAGGTGATTCATACCGATGAGCATGATATGTGGGCAGTGTTGTCTGAGGAACAGGACGAATCGGATGACGAGGCGGCGGAATAATCCGCCCCGGCTTCCCGCTTACCAGGGTAACACATCCCCTTTGGCATGAATAAATCGCCCGGCATTAGCCGTGGTTAGCTCACCGATTCGGGCAACCAGACTGGCTGCCGCTGTATCGGCATCCACATCACCGTTGCCGCCTACCATCTCGGTTTGCACAAAGCCGGGATGAAATAAGCCGACTGCAATTCCGTCTGCTTTTAAGTCATTTGCCAGCGAAACACCGGCCGCATTCAATGCCGCTTTACTCATACGGTAACCGTAATAACCACCAGAACCGTTATCTGCCATAGAGCCCATTCGGCTGGTGATTAGTGCCACTTTACTGCCTGTTGAAAGCTGTTTTAACAGGCACTGAGTTACCAACAAAGGCCCCATAGCATTTACCCGAAACTGATAATCGATGGTATTGGGCTGCCAGTCGGTTATGGCTTCATTGGCCAGTACCCCGGCATTATTGATCAGAATATCAATGGCGATGTCGTCCAGAGTGGCTAATGCCATAGGAAGACTCTCCGGTGCGCCAACGTCCACACCGCTGATCACTTCAGCGCCGGTTGCGTTCAGCGCATCAGAGCTGTTGCGGCACAGGGCATAAACGGTATGGCCAGCATCAAGATACTGCTTAACCAGAGCCAGACCAATGCCTCGGTTAGCGCCGGTAATCACTACATTCATGTTAACTCCTTAATTCATTGTGCAGACTAGAGACCTTCAGGCCTGGCAGACAAACTGGCCAGTAAGGTAGTCAAATCATCCGGCGTATCAATACCCACCGGAGGCTCACTGAGCGCCTCTTCAATATGAATCGCATCGTCATACCACAAGGCTCTGAGCTGTTCGAGGGACTCAATTTGTTCCAACGCTGAAGGTTCATAGCTGACGTACTGGTTAACGTAACTGGCCCGATAGGCATATAAACCGATATGGCGATAATATAAGCCAGGATCGGCACTCACCGGGGCTTGCATCATCGTATCCCGAGCAAAAGGAAGCACCGAACGGGAAAAATAGAGGGCTTTGCCGGTTGCTGAAAAGACCACTTTGACAATGTTAGGATTAAATACATCGTCTTCGTGGCTAATTCGGGTACACAATGTAGCCATTTGCATAGCAGGGTTAGCAGCCAGATTAGCCGCCACCTGACGGATATTATCGGCCGGTACAAAAGGCTCGTCGCCCTGCACATTCACAATAATGGTGTCATCGGCAATCTTCTGGCTCTGGATCACTTCAGCAATACGTTCGGTGCCGGATGTATGCGTGGTTGCAGTCATCACCACGGTAGCAAACTGCTCGGCAACACTGGCAATGCGTTCATCATCGGTGGCCACAATAACCTTGCTGGCCCCTGCTTCATTGGCTCTGTCAACCACATGCTGCACCATGGGCTTACCCTGAATATTCGCCAGCGGTTTGCCGGGGAAGCGGCTGGACTGATAGCGGGCGGGAATGACAACCGTAAAATCCATGAGCAAGATTATCCTTTTTTCAATGCTTCGAGGGCTTCCAGCGAAATCGCCGTGGCCTTCTCTTCCAGCAATACCGGAATGCCATCGCTAATCGGGTAAACCAGGCGGTCATAACGACACACCAGGCCGGGCTCATTATTGCTCTGTGTGTACATCAATTTTCCTTTGCACACAGGGCAGGCTATTATTTCCAGCAGCTTTTTATCAAATGCCATGGTGTTTCCTTTGTTATATTTTTTCAACGTGCAAGACGCTGAATGAGCTGAGTATAAAAATCTTCCGCCAGCACCGCATCCACCGGCTGATACCAACAGTTATCATGGGCGTGCGCCACCGCCTTTACTGCGTCTTTTTCGGTCATGATCACACAACCAGACGGAATATCCTGTTGACCGATAGCATGATGATCGGCCAGCGCAAGACAATGATCAAGCCTCACGCCCATCTCTTTTAACTGATTAAAGAAGCGACTGGGATCGCCAATCCCCGCCATGGCGGTTATCTGTGTTTCCTGTTCCAGCTCCACAAGGTCCCGCTGTAACCCGGGCTGCAGCACATTAATCAGTTTGCCGGGCTGCAAAGACATTTGAAACGGTGTTGGCAAGTTGCTGATCTCAGGTAACTCAACTGCCTCGCCAGGCTGATTTAAAATTAAGAAATCAATGGTATTAAGACGCCATAGCCCTTCGCGCAGCGGTCCCATAGGCAACAATTGCTGATTACCAAACAAGCGCCGGTCAGCCACCACACATTCCACATCCCGGCCCAGTGCATAATGCTGTAAGCCATCGTCACTGATGAGCACTGTACAGCCTTGTTCTACCAGTTGCTGTGCTGCCCGGGGGCGGTTGGGATCAATAACCACTGGTACCCCAGTGCGCCGGGCAATCAATAAAGGTTCGTCGCCAACCAGGGGGGCTGAATCATTTACGCTAACCTGATGAGGAAATTCGCTGGTCTGAGCGCCATAACCCCGGCTTACCACACCGACTTTATAGCCGGCTCGCTGAAGCCTCTCGCACAGCGCCACAACCAATGGTGTTTTGCCATTACCGCCCACGGATAGATTCCCCACCACGATAACCGGCACCGGCAGTACCACGGTCTTTTTAAGGCCCAGCCGGAACAGTTGTCGTCGTAATGCTGATAACAAAAAAAACAGCGCCGTAAGGGGTAACAACAACCATTGATACCAGCGCCCTTCGTACCACATGCGGTTAAGCGCTGACATCACTACTCTCCAAATTGCAGCGCGTGTAACTGTGCATAAGCACCGCCCTTGTTGAGTAGGTCCTGATGCTTGCCCTGTTCGATAATTCTCCCCTGGTCGATCACCAGGATCTGATCGGCATTTTCAATAGTGGATAACCGGTGGGCAATAATAATACTGGTGCGATCCTGCTGTAGCGTCACCAGGGCGTCCTGAATCATACGCTCCGATTCAGTATCCAGCGCCGAGGTTGCTTCATCGAGAATTAACACCGGCGCATCCAGCAGCAATGCTCTGGCGATGGCCACGCGCTGACGCTGTCCGCCAGACAGCGCAGAGCCATCCTCACCAATCATGGTATCCAGACCGTCTTCAAGGAGATCGGCAAATTCCATTACATGAGCCAGTTTGGCCGCCTTTTCAATGGCCTCCCGGGAAACGTTTTCGGCCACGCCATACGCAATATTGTTGGCGATGGTATCGTTGAACAAGGTTACCTGCTGGGATACCAGGGCGATATTTTTTCTAAGCTCGGTAAGCTTAAATTCGTTGATATCAGTGTTATCCAGCGTAATGTGCCCGTGCTCTGGCAAATAGAACCGGGTGAGTAAGTTCGACATAGTTGACTTGCCGCTACCAGAACGGCCCACCAGCGCAATACTGGTGCCGGCAGGCGCCACAAGGTTCATGCTGTTTATGGCGGGATTATGCTTCCCCGGATAGGTGAAGGTGACATCGTTAAACCGGATGTCGCCGTTGATTTTATCTGCATTCAGCACGCCGGAGTCTTTCTCGATGTCTTCATCCAATACAGCAAAAATGCTCTGACAGGCGGCCATGCCTTTTTGAAATTCGCTATTCACCGTAGTCAGCTGTTTTAAAGGTTTCAGCAGCATCACCATGTAAAATACAATAGTGACAAAAGTCCCGGCGGTTAATTCAGCCAGCATGCCTGGCGTGCTGGCGATATAGAGCACGACAGCCAGGGCAACAGAAGCGATTACCTGAATACTTGAAACGCTGAGCGTCTGCGTAACGGCCAGTTTCATGGTTTGCTGTCGATTGGTGTTATTCTTTTTGGCAAAGCGATCCTGCTCTTTCTGCTGACCACCAAACATCAGTACCACTTTGTGGCCTTTAACTACCTGCTCTACCGCACTGGTAAGGTTGCCCATGGATTTCTGGATATTACGACTGACCGTGCGAAAACGTTTGGTAACGAATGTAACAATCACCGCCACAACCGGGCCAACAAACAAAAACACCAGCGATAGCTGCCAGGACAGATAAAACATCCAGGCCAAAATACCAATAACCAGCGCCCCTTCTCGCACCAGGATTGCCAGTGATTTACCTGCCGCCCGGGCCACCTGATCGGTGTCATAAATCACCTTTGAAATCAGGTTTCCTTTGGCTTGCTGATCGTGGAAGCCCACCGGCAAATGAATATATTTACTAAACAGTTGCTGACGCATAGTCATCACCACCTGAGCGCCAATCCAGCTCAGTGCGTAACTGCCCATAAAGTTAAAAATGCCACGCAGAATAAAGACCGGCACCACCAGGTAAGCAGCCATGCGCAAATACCCGTAATCCTGATTATTCAGGGAACGGTCAATCACGGGCTGAACCTGTGAGATCACAAAGGTGTCGAGAGCCGAGTAACCCACCATGCCGATAAAGGCCATAATAAAGGCAAATTTGTAGGCTTTCAGGTAGCTAAAAAACCGTTTTACCGGCAGAGCTTGATCGTCATTCTGTTGCATAGTTCACTGTTTACTATCAAAAACGGCGCCATTGTACCTGCTATACCCATGACACACCAAAATTATCGGCTTGTGTTGGCGAAACCGATTTATCCAATTCGCTTTTATTTATGGGCAGTTTAATCGTTTACAAACGTTTTATGGTACCAGGCGCTATCTTTGCTCAATCGATAGGCTACATAGTTTACGCCGCCGGGGCTGATTTCAAACCGTAAATAACCGCTCTGACTGATCAACAATGACTGGCTACCGGCGCTGTCGTAGCGCCGAGTGACTGTCTCATGGGGGAATCCCCAACGATTAAGCCAGCCCTGAGAAAACACCACAAATTGCGGCTTTACCTGTTCGATAAAGGCAGTAGATGATGAGGTTTTACTGCCATGATGGGGCGCCACTAAAATCGTCGAAGCGAGCTGAGAAGACGCTTCAGGCAGATTAAGTAAGGCCTGCTCTGCCATTTGCTCAATGTCTCCAGGCAATAACACGCTGTAATGGCCGTCGGAAATTTTTAACACGCAGGACCCATTGTTATCAGACAAAGTATTACTAACTTCGGGCGCGGGCCATAAAGCTTGTAGTTGCAGTGTCTGAAACTGCCAGGTAGCGCCTTTTACACAGTAATCCCGGGGAGTAAGAATAGGGAGCAGAGGATACTCAGCATGAATATAATTTAGCCCGCCCGCATGGTCGTTATCAAAGTGACTGACAACGACTTTTACCAGCTCAAGGCGGCCCGCGTTTAAAAAGGGCTGAATTACGGCCTCAACGAAATTAAAACCGGAAGAAAACGAAGCGCCGGTATCAATTAAAACGGCCTTACCATGATGACTGATAAGGGTAGCGTTACCCTGCCCCACATCGAAAAAATGCACCTGCCACGAAGTCGACGATGATGGGCGAAAATACGTCATTGAGCAGCTGATAAAAAGGACTGCCAACAGACAAAGACGCCCCTTAAAAGGCGGTAGCAGAACCAGCACTATGGCCAGCGTTACGCCAGCCAGCAGACCCCCTGTAGACACCGTAACTGATGAATAGTCTCCAATGTAACCGGCAATAAGCTGAAGTTGTTGCATCAGCCACTCAATGACTGTTCCACAGCTGGACAGCAGCGCCGTTGTCAGCCACATATCTGCAGGAAAAAGAATGAGCAGGAATAGCCCCACCAGACATAGCGGGATCACCAGCAACGACATCACAGGCACAATCAGTAAATTCATCAGCGGTGAAATCAGGCTCGCCTGACCAAGTAATGCCCCGACCAGAGGACCCATTAAGACACTAAGCATTACCTGTAACAACACTACCGCAAGAAAGGCATTAAACTGACGAGCTGACCTGTTCCACCACCAATGAAACCAGACAATAATGGCAACCGCGCTAATACTGAGATACAGGGCAGCGCCATAAACCGACATGGGGGCCAGGACTATACTGACCGTTAGGGTCAGCAACACCACTGTAAGCCGTGATAATCGACGCTGAAAAAGATACACGACAGCCACTATCAGCAGCGAGCAATAAGCCCGCATTACCGCTATTTGCCAGTTGGCCAGATAGGCATAGAAGCCGCCGGTGCCAAGCAACAAAAGAGACAGGGCTAACACTAAGTTCGCCGGTAACGGTAGCGACAACCAGGCCGCGAAAGCCGCACAGCCTCTTGCAACAATCAATACTGCACCTGCCACAATCATTAAATGCAGGCCTGAGATAGCAAACAGATGGGCGGTGCCCGTTTGTTGTAACAGTTGCCAGTCCTTATCGGAAAAGCCCTCACGTTCGCCAAACAGCAGCGCCCGTAACCATTTTTCTCCGGGTAGCTGCAAAGCGATGATGCGGGCTTTTAGAATCCCACGGACAGAAGTGTCAGGCTCAACCAATGCTATGGCCTGATCCCGAACGTAACCGGTTTTTACGATACGCTGGCTTACATACCAACGCTGCATATCAAATCCCGCCGGATTTGCACTGGCCCTGGCCGGTTTAATTTTTGCTCTGGCCTGTATTCGTTGGCCGGTACCAAACACAGCAAGCGGCCGATAATAGTTTAATTGCACAGCCCACACAGGATCCCAGACCTCCTGATCGACCGTTACCGCAGTCAGGAGCATCCGATCATAGTCGCCATAACGCTGATAACCGACAATTCGTCCCTCAATTATGACATCTTGTTGAATTTCGCCGCCATGCTGTTGCCACATCAGGTATGATTGCCCTAAACTCGATGCCACAGAAAGACCGGCACTTGTACCAATGATCGCCGCGCAAAAAAAGCATAACGGTTTTTGTAATCGTTTTGCGTTACAATGCACTACGCTGACGATCACTGTGGTCATTAATGCAAAAACAGCCAGCCAGAACTGCCAGCCGATGTTAGGCAGTACCGGCCACCATCGGGCTGAAATCACTGCGCCACAAAATGCTGTCGCAGCCGTAGGTAAAATGCTTCCGTTCACCAGTGACTCTGTTTAGAGAAAAGATTGTTAGAGATATGCCGAAGAAGTTTATAAAACGTTACTTACCCGATCCGCATTCGATAAAACAAAATCGGGCGTTAAAAATCTTTGGCAGCATTCTGCATGAGCCCAATTTATGGCACCTGAATCGTAAATCTGCCTCCGGGGCATTTGGTATAGGACTGTTTTTCGCATTTTGGCCGGTGCCCTTTCAAATGTGGCTGTCTGCGGCAACCGCTATTCCCTGTCGGGTAAATTTGCCACTTTCCATTGCTACCGTTTGGATAACCAACCCCTTCACCATGCCTCCCATATTTTATGGGGCTTATCTGATTGGCTCTACTGTCCTTGGGACCAAGTCTGAAGCCTTCCACTTTGAACCCACCTGGGAATGGGTGATGAACTCATTATCCACTATCGGACCGGCATTTTTACTGGGCTGTGGGATCTGTTCGGTGGTATTTGGTTTAACCGGATACTATACGCTGAACTGGTTATGGCGCTTCTCGGTTCGCAAAGCCTGGCAACTACGTAAAGAAAAACGCCGCCAGGCAAAGCAAAGCCAGTAACAAAAAAAGCTATAACGTTTCATCCTACGGTATGCCCCAAATACGACGGTATGTGGACAAAGTGGGAGTAATGTAAAAAGCAGGCAAAATCGCGCGAAACAGTTCAGCTCTCACGTTTGTAGCCCAGTTCGCGCCGAGGACGACTTGATTTGCTGATCAGGTTCTCGCTTTTCACCTACTGAGGTAGTGTTTAGAAATCTGTGTCATTTCAGTAATATGTATAAAACAGGAATGACA